>Ga0208408_1000025_pt1 | contig 116265 bp, 87 predicted proteins | sample ETNtaG_4_FD_185776 | JGI IMG/M metagenome (GOLD analysis project Ga0208408, IMG submission 185776) | Marine microbial and viral communities from oxygen minimum zone, Eastern Pacific Ocean - ETNP201406SV67 (SPAdes) (version 2) | ecosystem: Environmental > Aquatic > Marine > Oceanic ... | reverse complement strand
TTCTCGACATCAGGCGACCTGCAATGCCACGATTTTGGGGAAGTTCACGAAGCATGAGAGAAGGTAATCCAAGTTCACTCAGCAGGAAGACGGTCCTCAGTATGTCAATAACGATGACCCATCGGCCATAGGCCTCTTGTTCAAGTCCTCGCGTCAGAATTGCTTGTGTGCCAATTCCAAGAACAATCACAATCAAATCGGAGGTGATGAGAAAACTAGAGTCTCGAATCGTATCTGGGGCGAGGTTGACGCCGTCCTCCTTGTCACCTCTCACGAAGCGGCCACATACTCAGCCTACAAAGAACCCGATGCAGAAGAGGAGGTCAATGATGGATATCAGAGAACTTTGGCAATGATGTCACCGATGTCTTCAATTCGGGTGGCGACAGCGGGATGTTGTGCGATTCGGAATTCTCAGTCGCGGCCCGCGTTTGTTTAGCACACGCCGCCTCGTCGACGAAGGCCGCGCCCGCGGCCTCGACGTCCGTGTCGTGGACCCACTTCTCCTAACACTTGGAGTAACTGATGATGATCTACAGGTCACGCTTCGTGGCCATCCTATCCACTTCGATGCTGTCCTTCCACGAATAGGATACTCGATCACGCGCCATGGTGTTGCTGTCCTGCGTCATTTTGAACGTCAAGGCGTGGCGTGTGTCAACAGTAGTCAAGCTGTTTTGCGTAGCAGAGACAAATTGCACGCTACTCAAGCCCTCTCTCGCCATGGGATATTCATGCCAAAAACAGTCTACGTTCGTGACCCTCGTGATATCGACTCTGCCATCCAACGGGTCGGTGGTGGGTCTGTGGTCGTCAAGGTCACGGAAGGAACACAAGGAAATGGCGTCATCCTATGTCACAACCCACCCGAAGCACGCCGAATCGTCGAGGCGATGTTACGAACCGGCGTGAATGTCATCATCCAACAATACATCCGGGAAAGTCACGGAACTGATGTCCGCATGCTAGTAGTTGGTGATGAAGTCGTCGCAGCTATGAGGCGACGTGCGCGCGGTGATGAATTTCGTTCTAACTACCACCTGAATGGAACCGTAGAGAAGTTTGAACCACCCGAAGAATATGTTCGTACCGCCCTTGATGCTGCTCGGATACTTGGGCTTAATGTTGCTGGAGTAGACCTGCTTGATGGACGCGATGGGCCGTTACTCTTAGAGGTCAATTCAAGCCCAGGGCTTCAAGGAATTGAAGAAGCATCGGGAGTCAATGTCGCCTCGAAGATCATTCAGTATGTGATTGAATCATCTCACTTCTCACCTGCAAATCTTGAGCCCCTCATGCGTTCTCGAAAAGGGCATGGTGTCCTTAGACTACCAATCCCAACAAGTGCGAAAGTTGTCGGGCTGAGTCTCGAAGCGATGTTTTCTGATTTTGAAAGCATGCCTACCTTCGCTCTAGTGCGCCATGGTTCACTGATCTGGCTACCCCCATCAAATACGCTTATCGAAGGAGGAGATGATTTGCTATGTTTCGGGCCGCTGCGCTCGCTTCGTTCATATCTCTCCAACCTGCTCACAGAGAAGGCTTTGGAATTGATATCGATTGACCCGGTATTCGGGCAAGATATCCGAAACCTCATGTAATCCAAGGTCCTTCTCATCCTTGATGGGATGCGCGTATGGAGAGTCCGCGGGGGGGTGGTTCGGTCCCTAGGACCTCAATGCCCAGCCGCCTCTCTCCTCTCAGTGACCGAGTATGGTCCACCCTCTGGCGACAGCGTCTGCTCGCTGAGGGGAAAAGCAGCCACACCATTCGGTTGTATGAGAGAGCGGCACTCGCCTATCTCAGCACACCTGTGATGGGAGAACGTGCACTGACGACTGAAGAAATCAGAGGTTGGACGATTATTCAAGCCTCTGAACGTGCCGACCCAGAGGATGGGCGCTTCGATGCTTGGGCGATGGATCATGCACATCTAGCACCGCGCAGCATTCTGGCCATGACTGCCGGGATTCAGCATCTACTGCGATGGTTAGGCTTCATTCTACCAGATGATGCACCGAGGCCTCGGCGGCCCCGACCAGTACCTAAGATTCTCGAGCGTCAAGAGGTTGCACGGCTTCGTTGTGCTGCCAAGCAACATTCTGCTGCGTGGGTGTTGCCGTGGCTTGAATTAACCTTAGCCACTGGACTACGAATATCCGAAACGTGCGGACTCAATCTCTCTGATATTGATGTTGAACAAGGTCGGCTTTTCGTACGTCACGGCAAAGGTGGAAAGGATAGGGTAGTCCTATTCGATGCTGAGCAAACCGGCAACCTTCTTGCCACCTACATCGATGGTCCTCGAAACGAGAATGGATTAGTGGGTAATCATCTTGCATTGTTCGTCAATTCAGTGGGCCGACCACTCCAAGAGCGAACTGTACAGCGCACTCTGAAAATATTGGCTTGCACGGCCCAGATTGACCCAGCACGCGTCACCCCGCATACTCTGCGGCATCAATTCGCAGTCACCATGTTAGAGCATGGAGCAGATATTGTCACCATACAACGATTGCTTGGTCACAGTGATTTGAACACCACGCGCATCTACCTTGAAGTCACAGATCGGTCCTTGCGCCGAGCTTATGATGAGGTTCGTGAGCGAATCAGGCAAGATGCTCTGAGCCGAGCATGAGTAGAAGCATCTGGCGCTCATCCTCATCGACCATCAGACTGAGGCGTTGATTTACGAAGACAGGTATGACATGGCCAGTCCCTTCAACTCCAATCAGATATGAACCAGTCTTCACCTGGGAATCACCAAGAATCTCAGTGATATCCACCTGTGTCTCCTGTAGCAACATCATGGCCGTCTCAAGAGGAACGACGGTCGTTCTGTCCACGAGATGACGAGCCATCCATCGAAGCCCTTCTCGGACGGGGCGTAGACCATATTTCTCTTCCTTGAACACAGTCACACCTGCGTGCTCCACTCTTAGCGGCGCCCATGCCTGACTAGGGTGAAGAACACCTTTACCACCATCTGTAACACAGTCATGAATTGATGTTCTGGCGGTATCAGTCACCGCAAACCAGCGTTTTCCTCGTTTCATTCCAAGTTCGGCGAGAGCTCCACTGGCCACATCCCCCCACTCCTTTGCCAGACGTGCGTAATCTTCCTGTTCGAGAGGTCTTGGCTCGAATGGCGTGGGTCCACTACCAATCGGTCGTTCATCCACGCCAGATGGAATAAGTCCTCGGGCCGTCGCACCACTCTCATCTGTGCTGACAAGACTTGCCACAAAGAAACCTCCATGATTGCCATCCTGCCACAATCTCAGAGTCCTGCTCAATGAAGCGCCATCTGCTCGCTGATCCATAATGGCAGAGGGTGGAGGATTCCTCAACTTAGGACTCACAGACCATTCTTCCATACCTCCAGCGCAAGCAACATCAGATAGGGTGGTGCGGTCGATCGGTTCAAGATCGAGCCAAGCACATCGCCGAAGTACTTCGGCCACTACAGCTTCGTTCTCGATAGGATCGAGGCTACAAGTCGAATACATCAGCCGCCCCCCACCTTTGATGAGATGTGCTGCTCGAACCATTAGATCCACTTGCAATCTGTGCATTCGGACAGCCATATTCGGCTTCCATGTCCACCAGACATTCGGGTTCTTTCGTGTCGTGCCCGTACCCGTGCACGGTGCATCAACCAGTACCGCATCCGCCCCGGGGGCTGGAAGGCGAGGGTAATGCCGGCCATCTGAACTAGTGACAATGACTGAACGATGACCGACCCTACTGCGGTTGGTAGCTAACATATTCGATCTGCCTCGATTAGGCTCGTTCGCTATCACAACCGCTTCATCATCGGTCAGTTCTGCAATTTGCGTGGTCTTGGATCCTGGGGCTGCGCACAAGTCAAGAATGACCTGACCAGGCCTCTGGTCGGAGCAATACTGGGGGAGCATGGATGCTGCTTCCTGGAGGGTGGCTCGGCCAGTATGATGCAAACGCCGCAGAATCTCACCAACCTTCTCAGACGGAGGCCTCTGTCTGGCCCAAGGAAGGACCCATCCATCTCCATACCATGGGAGTGGTTGGGCACCGAATGATGAGAGAATATTGCGCACCTCGTTAACGTCTGAGTGAAGACGCTGAACGCGTATGGTTTCGGGAAGACGTTCGCAGGCCATCACTGGCCACGACGAAGGCAACCCCAGTACATCCATCCCCCAATCAAGAAGGGATACGCCGGGGTCCTTCTGGATCTCTTCAAGGCGCCGCGCACCTTCATCGGTCGTCATCGTCCCCTTTCGGACGCGCAGGTCTTGAGCGATGACACCTTCGGACAACTGTGGCGATAGGTGGAGGGTCCTTGCCCAGCCAGCCATCGGTCTTCCTCCTCCTTTCTTTCGCTGCGTTCATTGTCACTGCTTTAATCGACGACGAATGGCTGAAAAAACGCCACACGGCGCTGATCATGGGAATTCGCCTCGGACCTGCAATTTTTGCCACCATTGCCTTTGCATCGACACTACGCATCTTGCTAACATTGGACGGAGAATATTCACTGCTGATAGCACAACTTCCAGAGGGGTCTGGAATCAGTGAACGATTCGCTGCTTCATGGTCGATGCCGGGACCTGCCTCGCTCCTCCTACTCACCATCGCCTCGTGGTGGTGGGTGATCGAGGATATTGGTGGAAAGAGACGAGCACCACTTCTCATTGACGGTCAACGGTGGTGCCTTCCAATAGCATGGTTTTCAGCGATTCTCATTCTTGGACCAGGAGATTCGCTAGCACGGGGTGAAGTCCTTGAAGGAATCATTGGCCTTGACGCAGTGGGGAGAAGATCGCACATCTGGTACGGCATTCCCAATCTTATCATCGTGATCATAGCAGGCCTTGGCCTCGGGCATCTACCACACATTCTCAGAGATGCTTGTTTCAAACCATTCATTCCCGATAATCTGAGAAATGATCAGCGACTCATGGTGATTGCTTCGATTTGCTTAGCTGCAATATTGGTCGCTTTTCTTCTCGTTGATGACTTGGTGGCTCGGGGTTCACAGATCGTCTTTGTTACTCTTGCCGGCATCTCTCTTGTCGCCGGACTGACGTGGCCACGACGTACTATGGCAGATATCTCAGTCCTCTGGGTCATCGCTGCGGGTATGCTCACATCCTCGATTGCGGCCACGGCAATCGTACCAGAATCATCTGTGCGCGTACTTCTCTCACTCGATGATGGACTTCTCAGATCACGCTTTGTTACAGCTCTTGCACTGCATTCTGTCCAACCAATCCTTCTAGGGGGTCTCTTCCTCTCTCTATGGGCGGTTGCCTCACGTCTTGTCTGGCGCCTTGAACAAGAACACGTTCCGTTTCATGCACCTGAAGGAAGGAGGCATCAGAGTCAAGCCGCCATGTCGGCAACCACGGCAGTCGTTTTTGTAGTCAGCTCAGCAGCAATGATCCATGGACTTCAACTCGCAGAGAATGGACCTGAACTCCTCCTCAAGACCGTGAATTGGACCTTGCCCCCTCTCCTTCTAGCATCATTCGGGTTGTTACTTCCAGAACTCGGAGCCGATAGCCGTTCACGTCCCGAAGCATGGGGCTGGCGTTGCGCCATGTGGGTCGGTCTTGTAGGGGTCATGGCATGGGAGCCATCGACTGTACTGCTCGTTCCTTGTTTCCTCATCGCTGTCATGAGCGGATTTGCTTCCAGCCGAATCGTGGAAGAAAGAGGTATTCGAGGAAGAATTAGCGAACATCTCGTAGTTGGTGCCGCACTTCTGGCTTTGATTCAAGGATCATTCTCAGTTGGTGGAATCGGGTGGGACTTGATTCCATGGCTGCTCATGACGGCTTGCTGGACATTAGGCACGTTCACGCGTCTTCCACTCAGATCTCTTGAGAGAACTGCTCGAAGAGGAGTCATCCTCCTTCCATTCATTCTCTACGGCCTTGGTGCTGGTTGGTGGGTGTGGTTTCCCATCCTCCCGATATTGTTCTATTCGGGACCCCCATTGGCCGAAGATGAATAACAGAAGGAGGAATCACCATCCGTAGATTGATGGGGGGTATCATTGACAGATGAACTGTGACGTGGGAAGAGAACCGAGCGAAGGTTCAGGCCGCACTCGATGCAGCCAAGGCTAGTGAGAAGCACTACGGGACTGGGCTGCCAATGATTGCCAGTGAAAACATTATTTCACCAATGGTAAGGAAAATCATCGATTCTGATTTACATGGACGTTACGCTGAGGGTTTGCCTGGAAAGCGATACTACCAAGGGTGTGATAACTTCGACGACATCGAATCCATCGGCCTTGAACTAGCTAAGAAAGTCTTCAACTGCAGATTCGCCAACCTTCAACCAACGTCGGGAACCGTCTCGAACATCGCCGCCTTCAAGGCTCTCACTAAGCCAAAAGACAGCATCACTGCTGTTTCAACGGCAGATGGCGGTCACATCTCTCATGCCCAGATGGGAGCTGTTGGTTTGAGGGGGCTTGATCTGCATACCTATCCTTGGAATGAACAGCGAATGGAGCCCGACGTAGAAGCGTCGTGTGCATTGATCAGAGATGTTGAGCCTCGATTGGTTCTGTTCGGTCAATCCGTATTCCTGTTCCCAACACCAATCAAAGAGATGGCTGATGCGGCTCACGAAGTTGGCGCTAAGGTGATGTACGATGGTGCTCATGTGCTCGGATTGATTGCCGGTGGGGAATTCCAAGACCCACTCAGAGAAGGTGCCGATGTAATGACAGGATCATCACACAAAACCTTCCCCGGCCCACAGGGAGGATTCATGTTCTCTGATTCCACTGACGAGTCATTCCAACGACGACTCAACAGTGCGGTGTTCCCTGGGACCAATTCCTCCTATCACTTACATCACGTCGCTGGAAAAGTAGTGGCATTGGCTGAGTTTGCCGAGTTTGGAGAATCATATGCCAGTGATATTGTGCGCAATGCTCAGGCACTTGGTAGCGCAATGGCTGCCGAAGGGTTCGACGTACTCGCCGAGGAAAGGGGATTCACTGCTAGTCATCAGATCATCACGCGACATGGCGACCTAGACTCAGGTGCTGGCGCAAGGGCTGCGAAGATCTTGGAAGAGGCGGGCATCATCACGAACATGAACATGCTTCCTGGTGACTCCAAAGCCATGTCTCCCTCAGGATTACGAATCGGTGTGCAAGAATTGACTCGGGTAGGGATGGGTACCGCCCAGATGGAAGACATCGCACGTCTATATGCCCGCACACTCCTTGAAGGCGAAGACACCTCATCAGTACGAAGAGATGTTAGAGCACTCAAAAGTGAATATCAGACCGTTCAATACTGCTTTGAGCCAGGACGTGCATATCCACGGATGGAAATGCTTAGTTGAACAACTCGCCGATGCGCTCCCAGATCCATCCAAGAACGCCATAATCGTAGCCTTCGAATGGAGCCATGAGGTAGAGAACAAACGAAATGAGAAGGCAAGCGAAATACACCTGTCCCTTTGTGATCTGCCAAGCATCCTCGGACTCCTCATCGAAGTAGCGAATGAGCCCAGCAGCCTGTTGGATGCCCGAGCCCTTCTCCTTCTTCTGGGCCATCGATGCCTCGGGCAAGTCCGAGGTATTTCAAACGGTCGCCGAAGCAGTCATTCCTCTGCATCGGAATCGGTCGCGGTCAAGTCAATGATTGGCAGCGATTCATCATTGAGAGAAATGGTATGAGCCGTGCGACCCATATCAAGAATATGTTGTGGTTCACCTTCTTCTTCTTCAAGTGCGGTCGCAGCAAGTTGTCCTGCTGGCTTTGCACGTTGGATATATTCTTCACAACGAGCTAGGGCTCGGTCAACTGCAGGTAGGTTGCGCTCACTAAGGGCTTCTCTCGCTTGATCAAGATTCCTCGACGCCTGAACGACATCGGATTCAGCCATCGATAGAGAAAATCCCTCAGGAGGCTGGCCTAGATGGCCTAGGGCCTTGCGATGCTGGACAATGCTCTGAGCATGGATCTCAATTGCTTCCTCAACATCCTCTCGAGCACCATCGACCTGCTCCACCCATGCTGTTCGAGTCTCTTCAACACTCTGGCCACTCAATTTTTTCCAAAACCATGGAGCAACAATGACCCACGGGCCGGGATTACCCAGTGTAGTCACAAGGTCAAACACGTAGCGCTTCAAGGTCAAAGGGTCCGAAGTGATCTGGAGCCTAACAGCAAATGATCGAGTGAAGAAGCCCCAGCCCCAATACGACCGTGATGTCATCCTCAAGTGGATACCCATGCCCATGGTCTCGATGGTCCAAGCCTGCTCATCCATCCGTCCTTTTGTGAAATCCACCTCTGCTGGCTCACGACCGCCAAGAGTCCGAAGAGCGAGGTCTGCGACATCACCAAGAATGACCCTTCTGTCCTGATCGGGATGTCCTGCTGGTCGCAGAAACCCATCCCTATCAACACAATGTTTGCTCCGCGAGCGCCGACATTGGGCATGCAGGACAAGGGTGATGTCGCTCAACGTGGCTGTGAGGAGAGAGGACACACAAAGCCATTGCTCAGGGCAAACAGAACTTGGGGAACAATGGAGACTCACGTCTGCCGCATTATTGATAACTCAGATGTCCTTGTTGAGTACGTAATCTGGTGATGGTATGGCAGGGACTAATCTGACTACGTTGCGTGGCGTGGGTGCTGCGAAGGCAAAGAAAATAGAGGCGGCGGGATTCACAGATGTTGAATCTCTCGCCGGTGCTGAACTTGGGGCGTTAGTAGGGGCTGGGTTCTCAGAAAAGGCTGCATCTGCTTTGATTGCAACTGCTGTCAAAGAGGTTGGTGCACCAACACCGCCAGCAGATGAGGTGGAAGATGATGCACCCATGGCACCCACAGATGCAAAGAAAAGTAGTGCACCAAAAGACGGGCCGGCTAAGGGTCCAGATACCGCTCCACGTCATATTGGAGCAGACAAAAAGAGGTCAAGCATGGGCGTCTCGTTAGAATCGAGGAAGAAGAAGAAAGGCGAGGATGACGATACAAAACGAAAGGCTGAGTTTCGTCGACGATGGGAAAGCGGAGCGAATCCATCTTCACTAGAGGAGTTTCGCTGGGTCAAAGAGTTCCTCGGATAATCAGATAGACCCCCCGCTCTCCTCTTGAAACATGCCGAGACGTAAGTACGGGCGTCTGATTAAGGTGGTTGAGACTCCACCAAAGGACAAATGTAGCAGGTGTAGGTCTGGGAAATACTGCCCCATCGAGGGACATGTTGGCAATACAGTCAAGCCCTCCAAGTGATGGTTCAGAATACATCAATTGACTGAATGATGAGTCTCACCTGTACACTATCGGAAGGAAGGCGTTGGCGGCCTTCTCACAAGCATTGGCAACATCATCCAAGCGTTGCAGCACGCGGTACATGTGCATCGCTGCCAGAGGATCATCTTCGCCATGCTCAAAGACGAATGCTGCTGCTCGACTCTCGGCTCTATCTGCTTCGTGTTCTCGGAGATTGACCTCTTTGATCAATTTCCTGAGATTCTGTTTTTGTTCTTTTGTGAACCCAGAAAGGCTCAGGTCTCGCATCGCCTTAACTGCGCAGACATAATCCTTCACGGTTTGAGAGACTGCTTCGCCCATCTCTTGAAGAAGCCCAAGCGCTTTCTCATCATCATATAATTCTCGGAATGAAAGTTGCTCAGCCACGTTCTGGGCATAATCAGCAATACGGTCTTGGCGTGAAAGCATATGGAAGAACGAACCTGATTCAATGATCAACATCAACTCTCGACCTCCAATCACATCGCGCAGAGTCATCTTTAGCTCATCTGCACGTAGTTCTGCAGAGATTGTTGCCTCGATCTCATCCGTCGCATCGCCTCCTTGTGTAGCAATACTCAGCGCTTCAAGCATCTTGTTGACCGTATTCTCAACTGACTCAGCATGTGCGTAGAAGAGTTCGAGTGGCGTGGAAGCCTTGTCAGAATCGCCCCCAACATCTGCAAGCGCGTCCTCGGCATGAATGGGTTCGTCTCTTGTACGATACATCACGGTACCCACAATCACGAATGAAAGCGGTATCACAACTAACAACATCAATGGATCACTACCCGTGAATACATACAACACGATAGCCCCGAACCCAGCGGCTGGCAAACTGACAACCCAACTTGTGAAGATCTTGCCAAATACTCTGAAATTGACCGCTTTGGTACCCCCTGCAAGTCCTACTCCGACAACAGCACCCACAAGAGTATGTGTGGTCGAGACAGGAACGGCAAGAAATGGCATCGTGAAGATGAGAATGGTCGTCGCTGCACCAAATTCAGCGGCGAAACCACGAGTTGGAGTGATATCAGTGATTTTCTTGCCCACGGTCTCCATCACTCGCCAGCCCCACGTCAAGACCCCTACTGCAATTCCTGCACTACCGAGAAGAATGAGCCAGGTCGGTATCTCTGTCTTGGCGGCAATCTCACCACCACTACTCAGCACTTGATACACTGCTGCCATGGGCCCAATTGCATTGGCAAAATCATTTGCACCATGGGCGAAGGCAACGTAAGCCGCTGTGATGATCTGTAACCAGACAAAGATGCGCTCCACTCCATGGAATCCTTTCTGCTTGAACTCATAACGTCGAAGAACCATTCCCAAGACGAATGAGGCAATAATTGCGAGAGAGAGAGCCAAGAGTAAGGAATTGATAGGGAACCAGGCGTTCTCTGCCATCGGATTCCATGTCCCGTTCTCTTTGACTGGGAGCCAATTGTACTTTGATTCGATTACTCCTGCTGAATCAAGCTTTGAAATCAAACCCTTGAGGGCCTTGAATTGCAAGGCAAGACCAAGCACAAAAAAAGTGGGCAAGGCGAGGAGGGGGGCGATCCAGCGCGCCCTCTCAGTGGGCTCAGGTGCATCGAGGACCAATACACGAACGACAGAGAATGTCAAAAATCCAAGCAGGCCTCCAATCAATGGTGATGCAACCCACGAAATCGCCACCTTACGGACAACTCCCCAATCGATGAATGAGGCCGAGTGTTGAATCTCCAAAATCAAGCCCACGCCGATGATACCTCCGATGATTGAATGCGTCGTTGATACTGGAAGGCCGAATCTTGTTGCGATGGTGAGCCAGACTGCTGCGGCCATCATGGCTGCAATAAATCCGAACATCAGATCATTCGTGAATCCTGATGTAACCGTATCGAAGTCGACTTGGAGAATTCCTTTGCGGACTGTATCAGTCACCGCGTCACCTGCGAGAAACGCACCAGCAAATTCGAATACAGCGGCCAGAATGACGGCTTGCTTCAGTGTCAGTGCCCGTGAGCCAACTGATGTTCCCATCGCGTTGGCAACATCATTGGCACCTATGTTCCAAGCCATATAGATGCATACTGCTAAGGATAACAACAAGATGATGACGAAAATAGGCTCCACGTGTCCCGATAATGTTGACTGTATACTACAAGGACGGATGAAGAATATATTGTCAATATATATTTGGTAAAGAAATATTGAGCATTGTGAAGGACCTACATCAAAAGATGTACGACGAACCTTGATGAACAGGCCGCTTCAGCCACCGTTAATGGCTGAAGGTACTCATCTTCCGATGGCCAGAGGATTTGGGAAGACTGAGCGGATTGATCAGTGGTGGAAAGCACCGCTGTTCACGTTCCTATTCCTTGCTACAGCCATCATTTATGCAACGTGGCGAGGATTCATGGAGGCGGATTTCTGGGTCTTTTCTGATTTCGGCCATTCCGCAGGCACCTCAACGATGGCAATAGAAAATCAAGGAAGCCACGTCTTATCTCCCTTATACAGTCCTCTGATTATCCCCGGCGAAGAAGGACTTGGTAGTTTAGTTCCCGAGTCTCTGCTCTGGTTATCTCCTGCAATGATCATCTTGGTTGTACCCGCTGGATTTCGAGGCACATGTTACTACTATCGAAAGGCGTACTATCGGTCCTTCATGGCCAGCCCACCTGCTTGTGCTGTGAGCACACCATTCGGTGATTACAATGGAGAGCGCCGGCTCTTCTTGTTCCAGAATCTACATCGTTACTTCATGTATCTTGCAGTTGCATGGCTGGGCATCCTCTCCTATGATGTGTGGGCTGCCATGCGCTTCCATGAAAGCAATGGCGCAGTATCTTTTGGCATCTCGATAGGGACACTCGTACTTTTACTAAATGTGATTCTACTCAGCGGATACACATTCGGTTGCCATTCCTTCCGCCACCTCATCGGGGGCCGAAAGAAACGATATCGGGGTACGGTTGGGAAGGTGCAGAAAGCATGCTGGAATGGGTGCACACGACTCAATAAACGCCACATGGCCTTTGCTTGGTGCTCACTGTTCTGGGTCATGTTCAGTGACTTCTACGTCTGGATGTGCACATCTGGAGTGTGGACAGACATTGTCCTGATAGGAGGAATCTGATGAGTGAGTGGACAACCCATGAGTATGACGTCGTCGTCATCGGTGCTGGGGGAGCTGGACTTAGGGCAGCTATCGAGGCGAGTCGGGCCGGTGCTCGCACTTTGATCATCTGCAAATCATTGCTCGGAAAAGCACACACCGTGATGGCAGAGGGTGGCGCTGCGGCTGCTCTTGGGAATGCTGATGACAGGGATGGTTGGAAGACACACTTCCGTGACACAATGAAGGGGGGGAAATATCTCAACAACTGGCGTATGGCCGAGATTCATGCAAAAGAAGCAGCAGATAGGATTCGTGAACTTGAGCAATGGGGTGCGGTCTTCGATCGCACAAAGTCGGGAAAAATTCACCAGCGCAACTTCGGAGGGCACACCTATCCGCGCTTGGCTCACGTGGGTGATTCAACGGGCCTCGAATTGATTCGAACACTCCAAGAAAGAGGAGTTCACTTGGGCATCGATGTACACATGGAATATACTGTACGCGAGTTGCTACTCGATGATTCAGGTACATGTGTAGGGTGTATTGCATATGATCGTGTTGATGGATCACTGCATGCATACAGTGCAAAATCCACTATTCTTGCCACAGGAGGCATTACTCGCTGCTGGTCTGTCTGCTCAGGATCGTGGGAATATACTGGAGATGGACATGCCTTAGCACTCTGGGCCGGTGCTGAACTCATCGATATGGAATTCGTACAGTTTCACCCAACTGGAATGGTCTGGCCACCGTCGGTCCGGGGAATCCTCGTTACAGAAGGCGTGCGTGGCGAGGGGGGGGTCCTGAAGAACAGTGAAGGGAAGCGTTTCATGTTCGACAACATCCCAGAGATGTTCAAAGCGGATACAGCTGAAACCGAAGAGGAAGCGGACGAATGGGTGAGGCAGGTTGTAGCAGGAGAGAAGCTCAGCGTTCGCAGACCGCCGGAGCTCCTCACTCGCGATGTGGTTGCTAAAGCGATCAACAAGGAGGTTGCCGAAGGACGCGGTTCGCCACACGGTGGCGCCTTCCTTGATATCGCCACACGGCGCAGTACAGAGGAAATTATTGCAAAACTGCCAAGCATGCATCATCAATTCAAGGAACTCGCCGCAGTGGACATCACGAAGGAATCTATGGAGGTTGGTCCAACCGCCCACTACGTCATGGGAGGAGTGAGAGTCAATCCTGAGAGTCAAGAATCTACAGTGCCGGGCCTATATGCTGCTGGTGAAGTGGCAAGTGGGCTCCACGGTGCCAACCGTCTTGGAGGAAATTCTCTTTCCGACCTCATCGTCTTCGGAAAACGGGCTGGCGAATTTGCAGCGGCCCGAGCCTCTGAACTTGACCAGCCGTCTCTCAAGAAGAAAACGATCGTCTCTGCTGCTGAGAGCATTCTTGAGCCACTCGGCCGCGAAGAGGGGGAGAATCCTGGTGCAATCTATGACGATCTGCGGGAGATGATGCAACAGAAAGTAGGTATCATCCGTACTGCTGCACTTCTTGAAGAGGCCATCAACGATCTTGACAACATCGCTGAACGTACCAAGTCCTGCAATCCGGGTTCAAACAAACGTTACAATTCGGGATGGCATCAGGCACTTGACCTGGGCAACATGATCGATGTCTCACGTTCATGTGCACTAGCGGCTCTACGGCGCACTGAGAGTAGAGGAGCGCATACGCGTGATGACCATCCACAGTCTGACGGTGAAAAATGGGGACACACTACCATTGTTGTCAAAATGAAAGAAGGGAAGGTCATAATTCAGGAAGAAGAATTGGAGCAACCACCTCCTGAAGTCGAATCTCGACTTGAACGATCTTTGAAAGGAGGGGAGGAGGAATGACGAAAAAGGTCAGCCTGCGAATCTTTCGCGGAGAAAAGGGTGAAGGTGATCTCAAAGAATACGAGGTTGAATTAGATGAAGGGATGGTTCTTCTTGATTGTATACACCGACTCCAGCATGAACAGGAATCCGATTTGTCCAGCCGATGGAATTGCAAGGCTGGAAAATGCGGATCATGTAGTGCTGAGATCAACGGCAAAGCCAAACTTATGTGCATGACACGCATGTCCGATATCCTCGCTGAGACACCAGAGGGCAAACCTATCGATGTCAGACCCCTTCGAACGTTTCCTCACATCAAGGATCTCGTCACAGACGTCTCTTGGAATTATGAAATGGCAAGCAAAGTCAAGGGTATCAAAGGTCCAGAGGAACCAGATTGGGAATTTCATCAGTTTGAAGCGGACCGAGCACAGGAGTTTCGCACATGCATCGAGTGCTTCATCTGCCAGAATACCTGTCATGTTTTACGAGAATATCATAAATTTGAGGATTTCGGAGGACCACGAACATTTGTCCGGATCGCCAACTTCGAAATGCACCCGATGGATGAAGAAGATCGAATCAGCGACGTCAAGGATGTCTTCGGCATCGGCTATTGCAACATCACGAAATGTTGCACTGATGTATGCCCTGCGGGCATCAATATCACAGATAATGCCATCATTCCACTAAAAGAGAGAGTTGTTGACCAACACTATGACCCACTTGCCATAATCTGGCGGAAATTACGCGGAAAAGCGTGAGATGGCAGAGAAATTGATTGGTAATGGTAAGCCTACGACCCGGTCGAAACCGGGCCGCAGGGTGATTAGTCTGTGTTCTGGTCGTTAAGACTCAGAGACGCTCGACGCCGCTCTTCTTGACATTGGCTTTCCAGATCATCTCTGGGAGCCAGGCTGGGCGGTTTGCGGGGGCTTTGACGCGCTTTCGCTCGCCGGTGAAGCAGTGTACTCGGGCGGGCTTTGTGCCGCGCTCTCGCAATCGGATTGCGAGACCCGATACTTCCTTCTTGCCCATGTCCTTCGCCAGCTTGTTGACCGCCTTGAGGGCGGCTCCGCGGGGTTGTGCGCTCTTGAACACGTGGTTCGTGTCATTGTTGTTTGAATCAACAAGGACAAAATTCTTCTTTGCTTTTGCCATAATTTTTTCCTCCTTGGCTGGCCGACCTTGAATTCGCCTAATAGTCTTTTCCGTCAAAAAGAGGGTGCTGCTCCCCCATCGAGAGGGCATCATCGATTGGCACGCAGTCAACGCTCAAATTCAGATTGTTCGCTCCGCACCAGCCAACGTCTTTGTGTTAACGACACCGGGAATCTGGCGAATCGATTCGACAACAAGGGACGCGATGTCATGAAGTTCTTCGGCCACAATCTTAGCAATCACGTCATACTCGCCGAACAAGATGGTTGCATCTTCAATCATCTCGATCTCGGCTATGGTCTTGTGGACCTGAAATTCATGGCCCGGCTCGACGTTAATCAGAACGTAACCAGTGGCCACGTGATGTGATGGTGCACCTGATACATAGTGACTTCGGGGGTCTTTCAATTCCATATGCACCCGTTGTTCAATGAGATTATTCCTGCACTTACTGTTCATTTTTGAGGGCACGATAGATGGACGCTTTGATATCAAGGAGCCACTCCCGGCGGTGCATGGCAATTGAGTACCTCGTCCGCGAGTGCAAGAACGGGACACTATACGTGCTCCACGGTCAAGTTGGCAAAGAAGGAGCCGATGTGATTGTCACTCCGGCAAACAATCGGCTCTCTGGGCGAGAAGGATTGGATGCCGTGGTTCACGAAGGTGCTGGTCCAAAATTGATGGAGGCATGCCGCGAACTCGCCGCTGAGCGACGAGCTGTCAATCAACCACCTTGTTATGTCGGGGAGGCAAGAACAACTGAGGCATTTGAACTGGATGCTAAACATGTTGTACATGTTGTTGCACCTGATTGCCGACGTCCAAATCAAGATAATCAACGGAAGGAGCTTCTTCACAAGGCCTACACGTCGCTCTTTACCGAAATCGTATCATTAGGAGCGAAAACGGTGGCTGCGCCAGCACTGAGCATGGGGATTTTTGCCTATCCTCACAGAGAAGGTGCTCGCATGACATTTGAAACGATTCTGAAGTGGTTGGAATGCGATGCTCCAGACGATTTCGAGACCTACCGGCTCTATGTCGATGAGGAGAATTTCATCTCAAACATGCGAACAATCTATCGGGAAGAGGAGGACCAATTTCCTGGCGTTCACATGACTGGCTCCGCGTGAAGGATGTGCAAACGACATAACCTGCGATTCGTGCGAATGGTTCACGACCTGCACGCATATTCAAAGGTCCATGATTGTGACCAAACGACTTGCATTGGAGACGCGGGGCGACGCTGATATGAACGACATCACCGAGCAGGTGGCGCATATTGTTACACAAGTTGGACTCAGGGATGGGCAGGTGCTCCTATTCTGCGCGGGTTCGACTGGCGGGCTTACGACTATCGAATATGAACCGGGATTGATTCGCGACTTTCCACTGATGTTCGAACGTCTTGCCCCACGAAATATCCACTACCATCATGAGGATGCTTGGCACGATGGAAATGGGCATTCCCACTGTCAAGCGAGTCTGCTAGGGCCTTCATTGATTATCCCAGTAGAGAATGGGAGGATGATTCTAGGCACGTGGCAGCAGATTGTGTTCATCGACTTCGACAACAAACCGCGTCATCGCGAGATTATCGCCCAAATCTCTGGGCCTGATTGAGCAATGCGGACGCCGGGACTTGAACCCGGGTTGATAGGTTGGGAACCTACCGTCATAACCGCTAGACCACGACCGCTGAGTGGTAACGCCAACCTGAATCGTATGAATCTGGCGGGGGGGAGCCAGATGTAACCGATCATAACCCAAGCACCGCCAAAGACACCTCACCATCATTCATCATCATCACCAGCAATTCGAAGCACATCCCTATGTACTCCGGCGTGTCATGGTTCTGCGGTGGGAAAACAGTACGAGCGTGAGTTGCGTCAAGTCCTCATCGGCTCACCTGATGGGGTGAGAGCGGTGACGAGAAGTTGTACGACAGAGGAACGTATCGAGGCGATGAAGGTGATTGACCGACCGTTTCTGGTCCTTCGAGCAGCAGGTTCTGGAACTGCTGGAGTGGGTGACCTTCTTGCCATCAGGGGCGATATCTCTTTTCCCATCGAGGTCAAGAGTTCAGCCCCCGATGTCATCTACCTCAGTGGTCGCACATTCGCACAATACGAATCCATGCGCACCGAGGGTGAAAGATGTGGACTCATGCCGATCTATGCCCATCGTCTCAAAGGGCAACGGGGAGATTCATGGCGTATCTTCCGAGTTGAAACAGAGAATTTGCGAGGCAGATTGCGCTCGCTGGCTATACGTATTCCATCCCTACCTCTAACTGGAAAAGGGCGACCTCACCTAAATTGGAATAAGGGAATGCCCCTTCATCGATTTCTCTCACTCGTCTGTGCGGACCGGAATGGTTCCAGCCCCACCTAAGGCTCTTTCAAGATCCTCGGCCCTTTGGACCTGCTCTGTAATCTCTTCCTTGAGTTGATTCATGTCGGCCGTCTCCAACCATCGCCCAACAAGATTTAGCTCTCGTCGCATGATGGTATGCCGGCGACGGCGTATCTCATTGGTATCGCTGAGTTCGATGACTGTGCACCACGACGCCAAAAGAGTAGGGACATCAATCGATGAATGGTCCGGAAGGCTCCAAACGAGTTGCTTCATACCATTCCGGAGAATTAACCAGCTATCCTCAAGTCGCCGCTCAAGTGTCACGTCACCGCGGTTCCAATCATCCGGGGTGATGTCAAGACGGCCATCGAGGCGTGGCTCACCTTCTACCAGACTCATTGTAAGACAGGTAGCATTAGTATTGAAGCGAGCGAAGCATTCGATGACATCACCATGTGATGACCATACCCGAACTTCGACAGGGGGCTCGCTCACAAGTCGCTCAATCCATCCAACGAGCCACTCATCTGAGGACTCACCACCCATAGTGGTGACATGAGGCAGGGGTTCAAAGCCTCGCCTGCTGTGATGGTAGCGTGGTGTGGGTCTGGGTCGTGTTGGCCCTATTCGCTTGGATGGTGCTCCTAGTCAGACTTCAGCAGTCAGGGACACTGGACCGCTGGAATGCCACACGGATGCTTGGTATCATTCTGATGATACGTTCTAAACGTGGCCTGCCAACCTTAGAACGCGTCTCCAAGCCGCGCCGGTTCTGGAGATACTGGGGGGAGTTCACGCTGTGGACTTGCAGAATCGCCATGGTTGTGATGGTAGGGTTATTGCTTCTGACCCTGTTCAGCAGTTTCATCCGGCCTACAAGTGCTGAGCCACCCTCTCCAAGAACCCTTGTGGCTGTACCGGGTCTCAATCCAATGATTCCACTCGGTTGGGGACTAGCAGCCTTCATCGTCGCCCTCGTCATGCATGAATTCGCACATGGCCTCCAAGCAAGAGCACATGGCATGAGGGTTCGTTCGTTCGGCCTCCTCCTCCTTGGGCCACTTCCACTCGGTGCCTTTGCAGAACCTGAGCAAGAAGAGTTGCAGAAAGCGCCACGCCATGAACGTCAGCGCCTCTTCGCTGCGGGGCCAGGTATGAATCTACAGATTGCTGTGCTTTGCATGCTCCTCATAGGACCTATTGTAGGTGCAATGATGCCAATCCAAGAAGGAGTGCATGCCAGAGGAATGGTCGTTGAAGGACCTGCAGAAGAGGCTGGCATCAGTCCTTTCGAGATCATGACTCATGTGGATGACACGAAAATCAACGGCCCTAATGAACTCAGGCAATTGATGGATGAGGAATACGCAGCCAATGATACCGCGGCCATCACAGTTTACAATGTCACCACAGCATCATCGCGTGAAGTCATAGTGACATTTGCAGATCGTATGGAATATTATCTGGCTGAATGCAGCGAGGATCCTGCTTGTGACCACGTCGCCATCGAGAAGAATCTTGAGGAGATGGGAGTCAAATCGGGTCAGGCTTTCATCGGCATCTCAGGGATGGCTGCCTCAGATGATGGGGTCGCCCGCCTTTCACTGCCCTTATTTGAAGGCGGGTCGGCCACTGAGCGCATCGTATTCACCCTCATACACCCCCTTGAATTACTCATCATCCCAAGCCCTTGGATGAACAACGGACGAGCAGTTCATCCAGATCAAGCCTCGATGGTTATTGCCGATACATCTCTCCTTGGCTCAATTCTTGGGACCGCAGGCCTGATGTTCGTGCTCAATGGTCTATTCTGGATGGTATGGACGAACCTGATTCTTGGTCTATTCAACCTCATCCCCCTTGTTCCCTTTGATGGAGGCCACATGTTCCGTGATCGCCTCCATGATTGGATGGAACATGGCCGGAGATTGGGTCAGCGCGTCAATGCGTGGAACTGGCATCCAATCCGTTCAGAGGAATTGGCACGTGGTGGGGTCAGAGTGATGGGGTATCTCATGGCAGCTGCATTGCTCATCCCACTCATCATGTTGTATGCATGATTATTCCTCTTCCCAAGCATCCATGACGCTACATATAGGGTCGCCATCTTTGATTAGACGGAGAAGGGGAGTGATGTTCGTGATGATAAATAATATCGCGATCGAAGCGGAAAGTTTCAGCCATGAATCATTCGGAACTTCACTTGACCCCGGGCCACTCGACATCGTTACAAGTTTAACCGCACCAAGCCAGGGGATTTCGGGGCCAGCACTACCAACAAGCCACTCATTCCGTACAATTTGAACAGGGGCATATTCGGCATCTAGGATTCCAGTCACATTGACAACGACGCCGCGTTGGTCCACTCGACAGTCATTATTGTCACCTAATGTGACATACCCTTCATGAGAAGGAGTCCAATCAACAATGGTCAGGAATGGCTCGGAAACCATGACATGCCCCACAGGCACACAAGCCACTTCAGGGAGGGTGAGGTTCACAGAGGATACATCCACCTGGTCGGTTCCGGGAATGGTCCACGTCAATATACAAGTCACATGAACCGGGTCCCATGTGCCATCGCAAGTGTTCGATGAGTTTGCAACACTAGACCTCTCGGCTTGCACTTTGAGCAGGGCTCGATGAATGATTGGAGTCCCCCCCGCACCATTCTTATCATAGATGATGACATCACCTCCTTTGCCGTGCTGTTCGATAGGATTTGATCTCATTCGCTCCTCGACATATGTGTGAATGACTGTTTGATCATCTACATCCATGAGCAACACAAGATCGCCCGGGTCGATGGCCCCTACTTCCCCCGAATCGCTATGCATCATTGATCCAGATTCAACAACCACGAGAGGAGGCATGGTTCCAGTCCACAGTGCCAGACCCGTAATCAAGAGAACTATGAGGGCAACTGCCCCCAAGAGTTCCCGCCCCAAGGCGCTCCGGGCCACCATGCCGATTAAGCCTCACGACCTGCGTTTCTTCGAGCGCTTCTCATCCACGCCTAATTCAGTGAATTTTTCTTTGATTCGTATCTCCATCGCAGGCCCAAGGATCTTAGCTGATTCCAAGGCCTCACTGCGAACATTGCGCAATTCTGCTGAAGTATCAATTTCGAGTGCTGCTCTGCATATGGTGTGATGTCCCTGATAGAAGAAGTACTCTGGTGCAGCCCAGAACAATCCAACGATACCAGCAAATACCGCTACCCAAGAGAACAGTGTTGGCCAATCCACACTTCCATCATTGCTTGGTTGAAAATTACCTTGGATCATGAAAAACCATAGGGACCATAGCAACAAGATGACCGAACCAAGCGTCATGGTCTTCCAAATGGCAAGATGCTGATCGCGGCGCCGCTCCCACCACGACCTGATGCCGTCCATCACCATGCAGCGAGGGTCACCGGCATCGGTTTCAAATCTTCGCACAGAGCACCTGTAGTTACGCGACCGAGCGTAAGACCGAGACCTATAAATCACATCGAAGATGAAATGCGGTAATGAAGCGCAGTGCGTTGCTCGCCTGCCTCGTCTTGGCATTTGTAACTCTCAGCCCTCTCGCATCGGCTACAACGGAGAAACAGTTCACGGATGGTACCTCTGAGTGGGGCAAAACATTCTATCTATCTGGCAGCCCGGGGGTCGGCCAAACTCCAGGCATCACAATGCCGATTGGTGCTCATGTCATCGACGCAGATTTCAACATCAAAGGTGGTCCAACCGCAATCACTTGGACAAATGCAACCAAAGATGTTGATTTTGGAGGTGCTGGAACAGGTACTCGAAGTTGGACGATGGGGGGCCACTACGGATATCGAATGGCTGTTGAAGTTGCAAATGATGATGTCACTTTGGAGCGTACGCCAAGTGTGATGAATACGGATATGACAAGAAGTTCACACGTCAATACTGCCGCAACGACTGCTACTCACAACACGACAGGAGGCTTTCTTGCCAATGGGGATCTAGGTGTCAGGGGCTATGAGTCACAAGGGGCCACCATCAGCCTGCCACAGGGAGGGACTTGGACCAATTCCGGGCCCGTCATCCCAACTGCAAACGGATACTTCGTCACAAAATCTACCACTGGCCTATCATCGATCACGTACCACAATACGACTGGATTATCGACGAATGCCGTGACATTTGCACAGGGGAATTGCTCATCCAACCCACTGACTGTGTTCAATGGCGTCTATGATATGGATCTTGATACTGATGGAACCGTATGGAGTATATCCTACACATACTCGTACATCTTCCATTGGGCGATCACTGACACGACGTGGACCTGCCTGAGCATGAACTCAACTACATCAACCATCGGCCGTCCTCATGGCATCTCGGTTGACAAGGATTCCAATGACTTGTACGTACTCACCTATACTTCCGGATTCTATGATGTGAATAAAGTCAGTAAGCAGTCTCCCGCTGTATCCCTGAAGACCCATTCTGTCGGCTCAAAATTTTCGGGTACTGTTGCTGGTCTCGCCGTACAGTATCCCCGCATTCTCATAAGCACCTATTATTGGGGTTCAGGCTCGTATCTCTATCCTTTCACGATCACTGGCCTGATCACCTCTGTAGGAAAGGAGACAATGCACCAACCCTCGCATTATGGCCTCACGCATACAATGGATGGTTGGTTGGCTTATGCTAGCGCTTCGACTTCAACAGCGTACAGCTATCGGGCCTACCATCTTGGTTCAGGGATGCCATATGAATGGCGACCAACATACTCAACAGCCACGGTTGCAGAGTCGAATCTGATTAATGCCGGTGCACCGGTGCATTCACTCACAGTCGATCAGGTTTCAACATTTGAGCCAACGGGCACGTCAATCGATTTGGAAATGAGTAATGATGGGGGGGGAACATGGTACAAAGTAAATGAAGGGATTACCCTCAATTTCGGAGCTACATCCTCAGCATTGCATTGGCGAGCGTGGCTCAACGGGACGGCCCAACGTACCCCCCTGCTCATGGAAGTAGAGATTTCTGTCGTAGCCAAGTACGCCAATAGAGGTAGTATCAGTAATTACCAGTACTCGTGGTCCGGAACCGGGTTCCCAATTGCCGTGGTTGCAAATTACAATGCAACTATCCCTTCTGGAACCTCGATTCAAACCATCATATCCGATAATACGGATTGTTCAAGAAATCTGGGTACTATTCAATCAGGTCAAGCCTATGATCTAACGACATATACCTACTCAACTTTGAGGATCTGTTTCGTCCTGCAGAGTGATCCTTCAGGCTCATTGACGCCGACGCTTCATTCATTCTCAATCGGGCGCTACCCCGACGCTCCTTCACGTGTTGGCATCGACATAGGAGGAGATGGGAGCAAGGAGTGGACATCGGCCAGCATGCTGTATGGAAACACCACGGCAAGCTCATCAACACTCGTCGCCGCACTGAACGCGGCCATTCCATCCACTGGAAGTGGAACTGTGCACATACCCATCGATATCTCGACCGATACTGATGGGACTGTAAGGCTCACATCTTTCTCCATCGAGTATCGGATGTCTACGGTCAATCTCGATATCCTTCTACCAGAAGACAGGGTCTTCCACGCTCGTGAGGAGCCCTACACAGTAACTACCAGACATGTCATTGGTGAAACTGCTGGCGGGATTGATGAGGCGGAACTATCCTTTGTTGCAAATCCATCGATGGATGCTCCAGTCATCTCATGGTCACAGATCAACGGGTTCAGCGAAGTCATGGACACAAAAAGTTGGATCACTCTTGACCCGGGTGATTCGCAGACTTCTGTTGAAGATGGCATCTTGAGCATCAGTTGGGCATTCAGGGTCAATTTCGCCTTCCCCGAACAAAATGGAGTCAGTTTCTCGGTGACCTGCACAGATGATACGGATGTGTCGCCCTCTGTTCTTGGTGCCGGAATCACGAATGTCACGGTGAATCACTCATATGGTGTTAGTTCCGTGACAGTAATGGACAAGGACGGCCCTATACAAAGCAACGACCTGCCCTCGAATTCATGGGTCAAAGCGGGAGAAACACTCTATTTCCGTGGACGCGTCACTTTCCTTAATTCAGAAGACGCCCCATATGACGATTATTTCGGTGTTGAAGTGGCAAGAAATGGCATTCCTGATTGGAAAGACCCAACCAATGCTAATGGAGAATATCTCATTCCTGTCGATATGCCTGTGCTCGACATGCCAGACGGTGTGACTTTTGAGGTTCGCACATACAATGACCTCGACGCAACATGGGTACTTCCTGTTGGACCATCCCAGCAGCGCATCTACTACATCGATGGTACCGAACCTTCGGTGATCACTGCATGGCCGCGCGAAGGTGCCTACATCGATGGGCGAATCGACCAAGCGATCAGTTACCTCATTGAGGATTCAATCGGCGACCCCACATCCATGGTTCTCGAATACTGGGTTGAAGGAGAACATGATGCGAATAGGAATGGTATTCCCGATTATAACGAATTTGTGAATAAGACTGTTACAAACACCACTGTTGCCCAGACAAAGGTGTTTGAGACCACCATCGATACATCTCGCAACCCGAATAATGCAAGGGTTGTTCATCGGATGAGAGGAACTGATCTTGCCGGCAACGAACTCACATCAGTCACTGACACGACCTACATCACCCGACAAGATTCGAATGCCGTCATATCTGGGCTTGAGTGGAAGCAATGTGTGATCCTCAATCCAATCACTCGATCCGAATGCGATATTACTGGATGGGAGCATCATGGCGATCAGGGAGTTATCTTCACAGGACTTGAAGAACACATCTCGGTGGATATCGTTGATGCGAATGGGCTGCGTGATTTTGAGGAGATCACACTCATCTTTGACATGGAAGGTCCGAATCCATTAATCGACGCACAGGAAATTGGATTCAGTGGACTTAACCGGACCTTCTGGTCCAACAGCCGATACATCGATTTATTGCGAACCAGTGAATACGTCGTCAGTTCGAATTCCAGTGGCTTACCTTTGATCACTGTTGATTTCCGATTTCGTATCACTTGGGATTGGCCAGATGAGATGATGAGTGATCTTGGTCTCAGAATCAGAGAACTAGGTGATCGGGATCCCCCAGTGATTGCATTTGAAGAACACAGTTTCACCGTGGAGAATGATTTGAGTTTCGACCCCACCATGCACCGCATCCTTGACGCCACGCCACCGCGTACTGGGCTTCTACATGACGGTGATTCAATTCGCTCAGATGACCGAGTCATGGTCGATGGGCGCATCGTCTATCAAAATTCACATATCGCACCTCCGACCGGCCTTGGGATCCGAGTTGCTGTCTTCGACGGGGAACAGGATTGGCTTGATGCAAGTCCAGACCCAGATGGTGGCTTTTCGGTCGAAATTCCACTTGCCGCTTCGACCACCTTGCAGGGAGCCAATGTCCGTGCACTGATCAGTCGTATTGATGGGGTACCTGGAATCGGGCAGGATCTCACTGGGGCCGCAGTCGCTACTACAGTTCGCTTCCATGTCGATCACACACCACCTATGATCATGTACAGAACTTCTCCGCCACCAGTTCTCGACGTCGCGACTATCAGTGAGTTGGCTGATGTTCCTGTAAGAATCACTGGCCACGAATCCGCACCAATTGAGAACATGGAATCAATCATTCATTGGGTCATGCTCGATGGTTACTACGTCACCTGTTCCGGTTCATCTCCTGCTACAGAGACCCAGACAGATGCAGAAATAGAATGGAATGGAATCATTGATCTCACCACCTGTGGTGAGAAAGTCATCAAGCCCGAGAACCTCGTTGGAATATGGGTGACTGGGCACGACTTCGCTGGCAATCCAATCAGTGATACTGGCAATTCACAAACAAGTCCCATTCATATCCATTCAAATCTCGCCGACGGTCATGATCCAATATGGATTAGACTCGGAACAGTAGTTGTTGAAGGTATAGGATCTGCAGAACTGACCATTGATTCAATGGTTATCGATGAAACCACAGTCTCAGAGAACAGCCCGGTGACTGTCACAGCATATGTCCGTAACACAGGTGCGTCAACCAACACCAGCTTCCAGATATCTTTCAGATCTGGTGAAACCTGCGCCGATGCAGTAGAATTCGGTCAGCGTACCGTCCTTGGAGGCATTACTTCAGGGGACGTGATACCTGTGACCTATACACATGAAGAGGTTGCTTTGAGTGACGAGCGAATACAGGTCGTTATCGATTCAACGAATGCTATTCCAGAAGTTAACGAAGACTTAGGAGATAATTCGGCCTGTACATCACTCACCATCGCCTATGGACGGGGATTGGGATGGGTTGTCAATGTCGAACAGAATCCTTTACAATGGCTCGGCATCATCGTCTTCCTCGCTGTAATCACTGCAACTCTGTTCATCGCTATTCGTTCAGTACCTGAGGATATCGACGCAATTCTTGGAGACGAAACATACGATGGGGACGAGGATGATGTCGACCCCTACGATCATTCCGCAATGTTCGATGATGAGGATGTGGGCTACGGATTCGACGAAGACGACGTCTGAAATATTCTTCCTGACTGAGAGATTTGCATGGCACTATCCGAGCGTCTGCTCTCCGTGCTCGGCAATGAGTGGGTGATGACACCAATCCAAAGTGCAAGTTTCAAGAGCATTCTGAATGGCAAGTCGTGTTTGCTGGTCTCGCAAACCGGTTCGGGGAAAACCGAAGCTGCACTTCTTCCCCTGATTGAGCGACAACTGGATGAAGGGTGGGCGCCGACTTCGGTGCTATATATCTCACCACTGCGCGCTCTGAACAGAGATCTTGGTGAGCGATTGGAAACAATCTGCGAAGGGGTTGGGCTGCGTTCAGACGTTCGACATGGTGATACAACACAGAGTCATCGCCAACGACAGACAAAAAAACCACCTGACATCCTAGTGATCACACCCGAAACTCTGCAATCTCTGTTCATGGGAAAACACGTACGTGCTATGCTATCTACTGTGCAAGCTGTGATTATCGATGAAATCCATGATGTGGCGGCATCAGAACGTGGCGCACAACTGATGGTTGGTATTTCCCGCCTTGAGGAGTTATGCGGCCGCCATCTTCAACGCATAGGCCTTTCAGCCACGATACCACATCCAAAGAGCATCGCGGCATGGATGCATCGTGATACTGAGGTCATCCACGTACCCTCGACACGTTCCACAAATATCTCGGTTCGGTGGACAAAGGAACCGGAACCTGAAGATGTTCACGAAGCCACATCTCACAATGTTTCTGCTGAGGGATATATGGCAATCAAATCGCTTGGTCAGATGATCCGAGATGCCTCTCCAGCCCTCGTTTTCTGTAATTCACGTAGTGAAGTTGAAGTCCTAGGCCAACGCATCGAGCGAATTGAACCCGATTTGATCATACGCGTGCATCACGGCAGCTTGGACAAAGAGGTGCGGAAAGAGGTTGAGCAAGCCCTCAGCCAAGGGGCAATCGACGCACTCATTTGTACTAGCAGTCTTGAACTCGGAATCGACGTTGGCCCGATTCGTCAAGTCATACAGATGCGTTCACCTCGTCAGAGTGGACGATTGCTGCAGCGCATCGGTCGTTCAGAGCACACCCTTGAAGGAACTGCACAAGGTCAAATTCTTGTCTGGGATGATAACGATCTGCTCGAAGGTGCTGTACTTGCACGACGAGCACTCGCTCACATCCTCGAAATCGAAGAACCACGCGAGTGTCCAGGATTGGTCGCCGTTAACCAGATTCTACACATGCTCCGCGTTACATCGCCGCTTCCGATTAAACACATTTTGAAAATTCTGCGGGGGGCGCCCACCTTTGCTTCAATCATGACAGAAGATGTGATTCTACTTCTTCAGCAAATGAATGAACGAAGATTACTCGTCCATATTGAGGGACCTAGCGAAGGTGTCCTGAATCCTTGGGTTACCGAGAAATCTGAGGTGGAGAAACATGAGAATAAGATCCCTGAACTCTGGAAACTAGGGTGGGTCGAGGTGACTGGACGCGGCAAGGTTGCGGTCATAGAAGGGGTGACGATGATTCCAAAGACCAAGCGATATGTTGTTCGAGATCTTGTCACGCGTCGACCACTGGGGACAATTGATGAGACATTTGTCATGGACATCGATGACGCAGAGGAACGTCCAAGATTCCTGTTCGGTGGGCGCCCTTGGACACTGGTCGAGGCAGACCCTGAGACTGAAGAAGCACTTGTCGCACCCGATGCTGGACTTGCTGAGGCGCCGGTCTGGTCTGGTGAGATGATTCCAGTTAATACGGGTCCTGCCATCGAAATGGGAGCGGTTCGACGCGCCATTGTGAAGGAGTTTTCATCGAGTCTAGTCAAAGGGCGAGGTTCTGTGGATCCAGATGATGAACGTGAATCTTCACAGATCTGGAATGATCTACCTCTTGGAGAATCTGAACGGGCCCGTCTCATAGATGATGTGATCGAACACTTAGATCGGGCTGGTGTGGTTCCAGATGATAGGGTTCTGACCGTCGAAGAGCGCCGTGATGGAATCACTGTGCATTGTTGCCGAGGTACGGCTGCGAATCACACGTTGGGACTGCTTCTGCAAGCACTTGCATCCACACGTGAAGGTAAGTTGGGGCGACTCAGTGTTGATACATTACGCATTCAACTAGCGGTTCCAGGGATTCAAGCAACCGACATTGTCGATTGGTTATCAGACATCCCAGCGGCTGCTGTTCGACCAATGGTCGAGACGGTTCTTCCACATTCACTCTCAATGAAAATACGCTTCGTGGAGGTTGCTCGATCGTTCTGGATGCTACGAACAGTGAAGGATCCACGACGCATCAACATTGCAGGCCTCATGCGGAAGTTACGCGGCACTCCCCTCCAAAGAGAAGCGGTCAACAAGACCTTACACGAACGATTCGATATCGAGACTGTCGAAGATCTACTCATTGACATCCAAAGCGGGAAGATCGAGGTGCACATCACACCACCAGGTCATCTTGGAGCCAGCAGGGCAGAAAGAGACATGAGGATGCCTGAATATACCTCTGCTGAGGTGCTCGGCCGCCTAGAGAACCGATTGCTTCAGGAGCGTTATGTACTGATCTGTATTAATTGCAAACACGAATCACGGGGGAGGGTTGCATTGCTTGAGGAAGGGGCCTTGATCTGCGCCTCGTGTGGCGGGCGTATGCTTGCTTGTGCTCCAGAGATAGGGCGTGAGCGGCTCAAGACCTCGGTTCAGGACCCTGAAGCCTTCGAAAAGGTATCGAAATGTGCTGAGATCGTGGGTCGGCATCGTAAACGTGGGGTCCTCACGCTGATGGCGAGGGGAGTTGGCCCAGATACTTGCCAGCGCATCCTACGTGCTGTAGAAGGCGGTACAATGACCGACCTGATGGAAGCGATCCGACGTGCAGAAATTGAATATGCTCGCAACCGTAGATTCTGGGGTTAATCTACAGAAGTGATCTCACGATCGAGATACATCTTTGGAAGCATCGAATCTGGTGACCAGTTGGATTGTAATGACTCGAGGGAGGTCGCTGTCTGATATTTCCCTCCAGCCGTGTAATCACGGTCATCAACGGTACCATCTGATGCGAAGAAGACTATCTGGGCGACGCGGCGACCAACGACCAAGGGTATTGAATGATGGCGACTATTGTTCGTAATCTCCATCGTCCAGCGATTGATGTATCCTATATCGCCCCATCCTGCACATTTGCATGTCTCGATAAAATTCCGTCCAAGAGAGGAGCGGGCCTTCATCATCGTCGTCACATCACCTCGGCCGCCAAGGAACTCATTAGTGTGAGCAAGAATTGTCTCACCGGGATCGATCCAAATGATGTCATCATCTGTACCGATGTTGGTTAATTGGGCCCCAGTACGCTCCATCCAGATCTGCGCCGATTCAGCTTCATGGGGTCCCGACCAGATACGGCGCACATGTTCCTCATCGAATGGATTGTAGACAACACTTCCCGGTTCTGGAGGTCGCTCACGGTAGTACCGCGGGCCGAGTGTCACATCGTATGATGCTGTGCTGAGTTGCAGTCTATTGAACGGTTCAATCACGACGCGACCCTCATTCATGGCGCGAAGGATTGCTTTGTCCGAGAGCAGGCTTCGTCCTTCGCCAATATCCATGCCTATTCCCAAGCCGTTCGGTCCCGAGACGGAGCATAGGGTTAGGGGTCCAGAGGTGAATATATCCGAAGGTGTTCAAGGCGCAATCTCAAAGCAGGCGTCGTTCAGCGACTGACGTGGAAGAGGTATCTGTCAGGGGCCGACCAGACCTCATAGCCATCATCAGAGCGATGCGTTCGCAGGCGTGGTCGATGCTTACCATGGCTGCTATGTTTGTTGTGACCATTGTTCTTGGTATCATCATCCATCCATTCCATGACAACGATGCTACCAGAGCTTTTGGCACAGAGGGAGCGTCTCAAGCACGTTTCGTCTTCTTCGAATTGGCGATGATTTTTGTGTTCACAGCAGCCATCATATGGCTGGCACGCAAGAACATGGCGTGGATCATCAAAGGACTGATCACAATCATCATCTTCTTCGCCTTGATTTCAACTGTCGTACCTCTCACGCACATGGCGATGGTCGATGAGAATCCGCCTTTTTCCTTGGTTGATCTTGAAATGGAAGGTGACCCTATCGCTCTTGAGCCAATGGACACACAAGGGAATCAACTCCTCTGGGTTAATGGAACAATTCAGTACTCGAATCTTCGTGAAGGTCCAGTTAGCACAACTGGTAAGGTGCATTGGTCAACCAATGTCAGCATCATTCAGAGCCCACCACGGGCGGTACGTGGCCCAGACACCATAGGCCTGTGTGGCGCTGGGGGTTGGGCTATTCTGAATTCAACGACAGGAGAGGTGCGTTCTTCAGATTTCTTTCATATCGAAGAAAATAATATTTCTCGAAGTGGATGCACACTCGCCTTTGAACAAGGAGGTGATACGATATTGATCAACAGGAACCGAGTCATTCGTCTTCTATACAATGATTCTCGCCTTGACCAAATCTGCGCCCTCCCAAGTAACGTTGCACTTGGAGGTGAAGTGGATGAATCTCCTGGACTGACATTCTGGAACTTCACAGGAGAGGTGCTTACAATCAGCGATGGTAATCGCATGACTGCGGCGACATTCCCGGAAAGTGAATCTGAATGGTCACAGCGATGTGGGCTTGGAGGATTTCGCGGTGAACCACCTCCCCAAGCGCTTGAAGAAAAATGGAATATCACAGAATCCATCACCACTGCTGCAATCGGATTGAGACCGGATGCAAGCAGCCAGTGGTGGGTGAATCAGTCGGAACACATCCTGATCCTCGGTCATCCAGATGGTCGCATCACTGGTTTCGAATTCAATGATAATGGTGTGCTGGTTCGTGACACCATCCTGCGCACTCCCAAAAATACATTCGATGGAGAAATTCGTTCAATCACTTTTGCTGATTTTAATCGCGGGGGATGGATGGATGTTTTCATCGTCGATGAATCGGGCATGAGAATGCTGAGTTCAAGCTCCTTCATCGAACAGATAACAACCCCCTTCGAGGATGACAACAACCCATTACTAACACCGTGGGTCAATCTTCGTTACATCAACAACACATTCTGGTCCGAAGAGGGATTGCAAGATGGTCAGATTGTCATCACCAATATGCAGTCTTGGCAGACTGGGACCATACACCTCTCTTCTGTCAGACCACTGATTGGTCCAGCCTATGCATTTGAAATCGTGGCTCTAGCCATCTCCCTTGGTCTCATGGTCTGGCTGCTCATACGGCCTGATTGGCACATCGTGAATATCGTTGGAATTCTTGTCGGAGCAGGCGTTGTGACAATTCTTGGAGTCAGTTTCGTACCGTGGTTGATCATTCTATTCATGGTACTCGCGGCAATCTATGATTGGTGGGCAGTGTATAAATCGAAACATATGCTCGATCTTGCTGAAACGATGATTGACCTGAAAATGCCCATCTTGCTTGTAGCACCACAGGAACAAGGTTACTCGATGCGCAGCAGCGATGGTCCCGCCGCACTGAAAGAGAGACATGAAATCGGCGTGCCGGATAATGTGAAAAACAAGAAGAAAGAGGTTGTCAGTGCTGGTTCAGATGAATCTAGGTTAGTAGAGCCGCGGGAATCAAGTGGCCGTGAAGCATTGTTCATGGGGCTTGGTGATGTCATCTTCCCAGGCATGCTCGTGCTCTCAGCAATCACATGGTTGCCACATGACCCCTCGTGGTTCGATATCGATGCTGCACTCCTCTGCGGTATCGGCGCCTTAGTAGGCGGCCTTGTTGGTTACACCGCACTGATGTCCTTCGTCGCTATGGGACGTCCACAAGCGGGCCTCCCTCTCCTCAACGGTGGTACCATCCTAGGATTCTTCATCACCGTATTACTTGTTCTTGGACCATCTGGCCTGTCCCTTGGTGGCGTCGGCTGGTAAGAACCTGAATCAATAAATTCGAAGCAATCTTTCCAAGACCGATGGATGATCATGAACGCTGGCTAACAGCCTGTGCACAAATGGGCTTTGAACCTGAAGCCAGGACCTATGTGGAAGGAACCCGGACCTCTCAGGACGCCGCGGACCAACTCGGTTGTGAAGTAGCTCATATTGCCAAATCAATCCTTTTTCGAACCGAGAAAGGACCCGTTCTGGTGATTACATCGGGTGCAAACCGAGTCGATCGCAAGAAGAAGATCAAAGCCATCATCGGGTGCAAGGCTAGCATGGCAGATGCTGAATTTGTGCTTGAGAGTTCAGGTTACAGAATCGGTGGCGTGCCTCCATTCGGCCATCCGCAATCATTGCTTGTACTCATGGATGAGGATCTTTTGCAATATGAGACTGTATGGGGGGCCGGGGGGACTCCACAGACTGTTTTTCCAATCTCGCCTGATGAATTGCTACGGTTATCAGGAGCGATCATAGGTGATGTGAAGCAGTGATTCGCTAAGAAAAGTAAGCAATCCTACTTGTTCAAGAGTAGTAACACTTGGGCCGAATATGGCCTTGCCAGAGGACGTCATCGGTGACATGATCGGCGAGGCTGCCGAGAGGGTAGAGAAAAAATGGTGGTGGAAACCAATCATCAGATTTCTTGAATTTGGAATTCCTGCTTTGCTCATCGGATATCTTCTCATCAGATGATCTAAATGATTATGACACCTGACATCGGCAAGGAGATAACGTAACGTCGTGGAGTTCTTCCATGCAGGAAGATGGATTCGGGGGAATCACCTTTGGAGGGACGCTTCGCCCATCCCAAGTCGCTGCATCTCAAGTCATTCAACAGCAGATCGAACAGGGTCATCGTAAATTGCACATCGTGGCCCCACCAGGCTCTGGAAAAACCGTACTCGGCCTCTATGTTTGGTCCAATCTCGTTCGCCGGCCGGCATTAGTACTTTCACCGAATTCTGCAATACAAGCACAGTGGGCTGCACGAACTGCACTGTTCGATCTTGATGGAAGAGAGGATGAAATCAGCACAGATCCTACCGAACCGGGATTGTTGACCTCACTGACCTATCAATCAGTGACATTGCCAAGCAGAGGTAGTAGTGATCTTGATGCCGCTGCACTACTTTTGTGGTGTGAGAAATTAATCGCTTCTGGAGAGGCGCATGACCACGCTACTGGCACTGCTTGGCAGGATGATCTGAGGGAAAGGAATCCGGATTATTATGCTGGGCGGGCATCGTATTACAGAAAGCAGGCTAGAGATGCTATTGCTGAACAGGGTGACCCTCTCTGGACATTACATAAGTCGGCCCGAGCCCACATCTCTCGTCTGAGTAAACATGGGGTCGGACTGGTCATCCTCGATGAGTGTCACCATCTCCTCCATCATTGGGGCAAGATTCTTGCTGAAGTTGACAGGATGTTCGAACAGCCTTTCATCCTCGGGCTCACAGCGACTCCTCCAGAAGTTGCTGAAGGAGATCCTGGTTCCTCTGAACATTATCTTGAACTTCTCGGAGAAGTAGACTACGAAGTACCAGTTCCAGCTCTTGTTCGCGACCATAACCTCGCGCCTTACCAAGACCTCGTTCAATTCGTGCGTCCAGAGGATGATGAATTGCAGTACATCGCTCGTGTCGATGAGAGATTCGATGAAATTGTGAACATCCTGCAAGAACAACGAGATGATGGTGGTGGAAATCATCGAATCCCTTCACTCAATGAATGGCTTCTCGAAGCACTGAGCGACCCTACAACGGTGGGTATCCAACTCAAACGATGGCCCGTTGAGAGGGGGGGGGGCGCTCGAGATGAGTTCCTTAATGCAGCACGGGTTCACCTTCAACATCTGAGTGTCGAGTTACCAGAAAATGTCGAGCCGGCTGGGAAGAATCTCCTCGAAATGGAATGGACTCCACTCAACCTGTTCACCCCGCTCATCGATCGGTATGTGCGCTATGGGCTACGCCTTTCACAGAGTCCCGAAGACCATGCTCTTGGTGAGGAAGCAATTGCACGATTTCGACTGCTTGGGCGACAGATTGCTGAGACAGGTGTGCGCGCTTCTGCTTCACCAGTCGGGCGAATTCTTGCATATTCCAATGCAAAACTTCGGGCCGTCATTGAAATCCTTCGCTCGGAGATGCAAGACCTTGGACGTAATTTGCGTGCTGTGGTCGTAACTGATTATGAAAAGACGTCTTCGATGGCGGTGGTAGAAGGCGTTCAGGACGAACATGCTGGTGGGGCAATTGCTGCATTTCGAGCCATAGTTTCTGACGAATCAACAGATCATCTGAATCCCATTCTAATGACTGGAAGCACTGTACTCGTGGATGATGATCTGGTAGAAACATTCCTTACCGAATGCAATTCATGGATTGGTGAACGGAATCTCACGATTACATTGACTGACGTGAATGAAGGCGCATATCATGACATCAGGGGATCGGGAAAAGACTGGGTTCCTCGTAATTACATCGAGATGATCACTGAGATGTTCCAGCGCGGAATCACTCAATGTATCGTAGGTACTAGGGGGTTATTGGGGGAAGGTTGGGATGCATCTCGTATCAACTGCCTGATCGATCTGACAACTGTAGCCACAGACATGAGCATCAATCAATTGCGTGGGCGATCGATACGGCTCGACAAAGAATGGCCTGAGAAGGTTGCCAATAATTGGGATGTAATCTGTCTTGCAGAGGAGTTCAAGAAAGGATTTGACGATTATGATCGTTTCAAGCGAAAGCATCGACACTTGTACGGAGTCTGTGATGACGGTGCTATCGAAAAAGGAGTAGGACATGTCCATCCCGCATTCAAAGAGGTGCCTGAAATGGGAATCAGTGAAGGTATGGCCATCTTCAATCAAGAGATGATCGTGCGCGGAAGAAATAGGGCGAACACGCGCCAATTCTGGAAGATTGGGGAGCCGTTCAATGCTGAGCCAAGAGCTGCTATCGAGTTGAAGAAAGAAGGAGGAGTTGGGGGATTCCCCGTTTCAGGGAATATGTCTGAAGAATGGACGGAGGGGACTCTCATTCAAGCCATTTCAAGCGCTGTTTTAGGAGCATTGCACGAAGCGGGTCATCTTTCAGTCTCCACTCACTCTGAAGGTGGTGATCGTGGAGGCGGGTGGCTACGGATGCACCTTGAAGGGTGTACTGAAGATGAATCGGAAATATTCTGCACCGCAATGCAAGAGGTGCTCGGACCACTTGAGAAGCCAAGGTATGTCATTTCGCGGTCCTCTCGTTTTCTTGATCCAATCCTTGTGCACACCTTCTTGTCCCGTTATTTTCCATTTCTATTCAAACCTAAAGACGGAATTTCTGAACGTGTTGAAAACGTCATGCTACATATGGTCCCCCGACTCCTTTCAAGGAAGAAAGAAGAAGCTGAGATGTTCCAACGCCACTGGAATCTGCATGTAGGGCCAGGTAACATAGTCTATGCAAAGAGTGATGCTGGGCGTGAAGTTATTGAGATTGCACATGAAAAAGGAAAGGTTCCCGACTGGTCAATGCATGAGAAGAATGTATTCATCTGACCTTGCTGCTCGGAACTCAGACACAGTCTGGACAGTGTATCCCTTGACCTTGGTGATCATCACATAACCACTTACGACAACTGAAGCAGCGGAAGTCAAAGTCATTCACGACATTGTCACACCCCTCCTGTTCACAGGAATTCTCACCTACCTGTGCGGTTCTTGAGGAACCCAAACCGCTGCTGACCAACGATTGGAACGAGGATATCGCAGCACTATCTGAATCATCATTGCCTGAATCTGAAATGATTCGCAGCACTGGAGGGTTTTGTTCTGAGTTCTTAGTGGGGAAGAGGATCGAGCATACATACTTATTCTGAAAGAAACTGTCCACATGCTCTGAATTAAGATTGAATTCTTCTCCGAGATACTGTCGCATTTCTTCCTCATCAGCACAATTGGAACTCTGTAGATATTGAATCACATGGTTGTAACCTCGTATACGACTTGGTGCAAGATCCCATTTTTGGGAAGCTAAATGCGTATCGTTATCATTTGCTGGAGAATATGATTTGTAAGCATACGTTGACCGGGGTGAGGAATAGCCCCTCCAAAGGCGCCATATGCCGTTGATGAAAATGAGTGAACCAATCCCAGCACAGATCATAGCTAGGAGTGTCCAGCCTTCTTCTGAAGGGGATTCTGGGTAATGATTTGTTGATGGGTCTTTCGAATCATAGTAAATAGGAACCATTGTCCCATTGATTCGCAACTGATCTCGACGCTCTTGTTGATGCTCAAGGCAATATCGGTCTGACTTTGTAGAGTATGAATCAATACCTATACCAGAGTACATCATCCCATTTATCTCAAATTCGTATTGCACGAACATCTCGCAGGTATAGACGAAATATGTCCTGTAACTCGTGCATCGGGAGTTGCCCTCGGAATCATACGTTTTGCTCGTACATTCTTCTCTCTGCTCCGAGTACTGAGACACTTCACTGATTTCGGTGACTTCTGCTGAAGTCTCAACCCAATCTGTTCGGGTTGCATAACCGAATATTCCGCCAGCGAATACAATGAGAACTATACCCAATCCAATGAGTATATGGGATGCTGGTTTCACTCAGGTGTCCCCGCACATAGGTTGGCTATTGCGCCGGCGCGGGCCCCTCGCGCCGACGCTGATGGATTCGCCTTCTGCCGATTCATCGGCATCTGTCATCGCCCACAGGCTCCATCGGGACCAGTCATTCATTGGGGCGAGGCATATGTAGATTATCTCATTCGCACAATACGCGTAATCGGTTCACTGCTGCCAGCGAGATCACCCGTTGATTGGATGAAAAGGCCCATTCTACTGGCAAGTTCGAGGTGCGCCTTTGACCATGGGTGTTGACAACGCTCACCTGCTTTGATCGCATACACGCCATGTGCCACAAGATCTGTACTCCACTCACTCTGATCCCACATGACTGCTGAGATTCGCTCCCAAACATGACCATGCCTACGAATTCCATGCCCAAATCCTGCCAGATTAAGATTTAATGTTATACGCCGGAAAGCATCTCGGGGGATGGCTCTGGGAATCAGAATCAGAGCACCTTCTGAATCTGACCACACGGCACATGGGCCGATATCTGCTTCATCCATAGACTCGACTAAACGCTCAATTCTCGCACCTATCTTATCCGAAGGTGCATTGATCCAAGTCATGAGAACTGAGCGGTTTTTTGTTTCAGGAACATGTGAACTGACCTGTAAGCACGTTCCATGTTCAGCAAGGATCTCCTTTGGTAATGCCACTCGCCTCATCCAAGGTATCCTGAATGAAGGGATTTTCCACACTCGTTTTGGAAGATTGATTGCAAGGGAGTGGCGTGGGAGATCATCGACCCAGACTCTTAGAGGTTCGTCGATTTGTCCGTCATTCAGGCGACTGCAGTACCAACCAGTACGGCCATGCAAGGTCCCGGGGAGTCGAATGATGCGCCGAGTATCGGCAGTGATCAGAGGATCGACTGGATGCCCATTCTCAATCACGCGGCGAAGGAGGATTTTTCGAGATGCTCGGACTGCTTTTTCACGCTCTCTGGGGTCTGGAATTGCAAAGAGTGACCTGTCTGGTTCTGTGTACACGAGATGAAAGCCCTTGCTACCTGAGAATGAAATATGTAGGGGATTCAGGTCTGTGTTCTCTTTGATCCAATCACGTAACGAAACTGCTGCCAGTCGTGCTGATTCAAGCCGCCGACGAGAGAATGGGCGCATATCAATATCAAAGACAATTAAGTGGTCGAGAAGAATTGGAGGTGGCCGTGTCTTCTCCTTTAATCGCGGAAGGTCGATTGGTTCGAGCCATGTAGACGTCGAAATGTAGATGTCAAGCGGTACAGAATCTTTGGTCGCCTTGAGCAATGATGAATGATCCTTAACTCTGCGTTGAGCGGTCAACCAGCGTCCATCAAGTGCTCGCCACCTGTATTGATGACGCCCAGGATCAACGAGCCAGTCAAAATCAGGCGAGTGTGCAGCTAGGCTGGCTTGGAGGGCCTCTTCAGTCCATTCCGGTTCAGCCTTCACACAACGATTCTTGTGTTGGTCTTCAAGGAGTCATCGACAATGTGTGCTGCCGAAGTCACCCCGCTCCTACTCCACGAGCCATTGCTGCGGCAATGAATGGAATAAGGATCACCAGAACTAATTCAGCTGTGTTGAATTTGTAGAATAACGACAAGTGACTCAGATCCAATTCCTGTTCGCGGGCCAGTTGTATTCGCCATCGAATGAACGTCACCATTGGCCATACCTCGAAAAGAAAGAGGAGGCCGAACAGCCCCATCTTGAGATGAAATGCGGTACTTGCCATGTAATACGCGGTACCTTTCTCTAAGCCACCAAATGCGCGCCAGAGGCCGGTACCTATGATCAATAACGCTGCTAATCCCCAAATATTGTCTGCTGCAAGGATACCAGGTACATCACGACGCTTCATCGCTGTACCTCTTGCCCAGATACTACCCAAAGCCAGACCTAGTGCTAACACATGTAGTGCTGAAATTGTGACTGGGAGAAGAAGGGAAGACATCACTGGGTCACTAATTATTTAGCAACTCTGACTTCTTATTATCCTGATGACAATGGCTTGAATTCAGCAACACACACTCATTCAATCATCTATAAACAGGTCTGCCCGGGTCTGATTCAGCCATGTGACAACTCCAAGCAAGGCTGTCGTTCCAACAAGCAGGCCTAACCAGACTACAATGTCGCTCCCAGCAGTCAGACCTGCCACGCCCCAAGCAACTAGAAGGTCGACAATGGCAAATGATCGAAACATGCGCCGCCGCTGTAGAAGACCTGTGATCCACGTAATCGAAGAGAGAAAAATGAACACTAACGGTCCAAGGCGGGTGAAATTGGTCTGGGAAGTGAACACTCCTATGATGAAAAGAAGGTGCATGGACCATATCCACGGTTCTGTCCATGCTGCACGCACGTTAGGGACAGACCAAACGACCACAAGACCTGCGAACGCACCGAAAATAAGCGAAATCTCATCGAACGCGGCATCGGCACGAGCCCACCAAGCAGTCATGGCTAGAATGGAGCCAAGCAAAAGCAGACTGACTAGAGCAGTGCCAGATGGGTGTCTGGTGCGCAGGCTGCGCACACCGACATCTGTTGCAACAACAACCCCTACTGGACCTGCACCAAGTGCCATCAAGCCCAGGCTGCGAATCATCAGTGTGTCACGTCTTGACCTCTCTCTGGTTCCTTCTTCCCTGCCGACAGGATAGAGTGTTCGCAACGTGAACCAACACAGAAGAAGAAGGGCTTCCACAGCCAGCCATTCGGGTTCCCAAAACCAAGCATCTCCACTTCGAGGGTCAAGAGAGAATGGCACTGGAAAGCGTCCGAAGACTGAGGCGAGCAGACGGGCACAAAGAAGGAGTACACCCATTCCAAGCATCGCTGAGCGTAATCGACGTGCAACGTCATCAACACCGATAGCAGCAGCACCAGCAAGACCCATCAATGCAACCATGAGAGTCAGATAGTCCAAAGTAGGGTCTGAGGCCGACACCACCGAAGCTGTCGATAGTCTCCCCGCGATAAAGACCAGAGAGAGGATTGCTCCACACCAGGCAACGGGAAGTTCGACGCCGAACACATCTGGAAGTGGAAGGTCGTAGCGTCTTGCACTCCAACGACCAAGGAATACGAAAAGCAGGGCTGAGGTTGCTGTCAATGCAAGAATGAGAGGAGCTCCAGCAGTTCCGGCAAACCACACCTGAATAAGTCCGGCAAGACCTGCAGCAGTGATGAGAGCAAGAACGATGATGGGACGATGAGAGACATCTTTCAGAAGCAGCGCTTCTGCTTCCTCGGCGGTCAATGAATCACCCTGTTTACGTTCAAGCAGAGTCATGAGTTCAGGGTCTATGAGGCGAGCATTACCTTCGGCCGGCATAGAATCGATGAGTGCCATCTTCGCTCGATGCTGTTCAAGCAGACTACTACGCTTCTGGATAGAGTGCAGTGCTAACCGGACTTCACCGCGGCCTGCTAGCCAGGCGCCAGCACCAATGAAACCGAGAGTGGTGGCCGCTATGCCCCACTTCACCTCAGATGCATACCACATCAATGCAAGCAGAAGGATGAGCATGGTCGATGAAGGTATGATCATCTGTTCAAGACGAGATGAACGTGGAAGGTAGTAGGCAACCATCCCGAAGACAAGGGCAACAATGACCCAAACCTCAGTGATAGGATGCAAGCTTGTGTTCCCACTTGCAGAAGCAAAAAGTTCTGCTGTAATCAGCAGGGCTGCTAGGGCTGCCAAGGAAAGTGTCCAGATTCGTGAGGCCTTCATGTCAAATCCTCCTACTGAAGGTGGTATGGCTGCAATGATAATCGCAAGTGGAAGAACATCCCAACCGCGTCGAGTGACTAGGAGAATCGCAAGGGAGCCAAGGGCTGCAACAAGGAGAACTGGAGTCATAGTCGATGAGCCAGAACGCTGAGCAACAAGATGAATGATCACAGCGACAGAGATGACCGTGACACCCCAGACAGGGGTGAGTGTAGCGGAGGTCCACGCTATCCCAATCAGCGCTGACACCCACCCCACAGTCCAAACCCGAAGAAGACCGCTGCGACGCATGCTCTGCGTGAGTTCTTCGAGTGCTCCGGGCGTCGGCAGCACGACTTCGTATCGGCCAGCCCTCCAACCAACTGGAGCCTGTAGAATCGTTGCAGCAAGCAGAAGCAGACCGAGTGGTTGTTCATCCAATGGTGAAAGTGCTGCGGCGCCACCGAGCAATCTGTCCTCAATGCCCAGACCAAAGACGATGGCCCACAACCACGGGCCAATCATAACGAGAGCGGCGATTGAAGCAGAGGCACGATGTGTCGCTACCAAGCCAAGGCCAGCGAACAGTGCTCCAAGGAGCATGACCATGACATAGCCTCCATCGGACATGTCAGTGACGAAGGTGATGAGCACGGTGATGCCAAGTCCTGCGGATATCAGCACCTCATCACTGACGAGCGAGCCATGACGCAGGAGGAGAAGGATCGAGGTTGAGGTCGCTCCAATGGCGACTGTTGCAAGTGAGCGACCACCATCAAGAGCGACGACACAAAGAAGAGTGGGGAGGATAGCTAATGCTGCAAGAGGACGCATCGATGCATCCTCGTCGAGAAGCATTCCTAGGCCGACCAACAGGGCGCCGATAATTGACAGAAGGTGTCGAAATGTGCTAGGGGTGGTGAGTGCAAACGGGTCGCCGATGAGAAGAAGAACAAGACCCGGGGCGGCCATACTTGCAACGCGGCCCGCTCGAACCGGCGTAGGCGACTTGACCTCGATGTACGAGGCTGTGAAAGCAAATAGAACGACGGTAAGAAGAGCAAATGAAGCATCACTTGAGGCACGCTGATCAAGGATTGTCATTGACGCTCCGATAATTCCTAAGACAATTGACAGGGCCCAAACACTTGGACGATTGAAACCAAGGCGTTCGGCAATATCACCGAACCAATCTGATCGGCCATTCAAGTGATAGGCAGCGGTGGCGTTGATCGCATTGACTGTTCCCAAAAGGCCGACAAGCAACATTGGATCATCAAGATCGACAAGCGATAACTCGAATATATGGCCACCGCCTACCAAGGCGTGCAGTCCAATCCAAAGATTCGAAGCTGCCACTCCAAGCGTGGTCAAAGTACCCGAATCACGGGCATAGGCAAGAGTGTGCAGAACCATTGTCGCAAGAATGATTCCTATCGCCGTTGCTTCGGGACCTCCGATACTGCCTGCTGATGTGGCGATGAGGAGGAGAATGATGGTGGCTTGAGCTGCGATCAAATCGGAATCATGGCGTTGTGAGTAAGCGACGTTGCCCACAGCAAGAGCACCGAGTAGCGCCATGGCAAAGATGCTGGCTTGCGTACCTTCACCAAGCCAACCCCAGGCCAAGAGATCGAGAATCAAGCCATCAAGAGTACGCAGCGCAATGATGGCCCAGACAAGACCGAGATATCGCGTCGAAGGCTTTGGGGCCCAATGTTCAGTGAGGGCAAAAGCACCTGCCGATAACAAGAGTAAGAGGGGGGCTGCTAGCATAGGTGGTGCTTCAAGGCCGATGGCTATTCCGAGAGCTGTTGTTGCTGCAACGAGGGCTGCCATCAAGCCCCAATTGAGTTGCTGCTCTGCTTTGGCACCACTGATGATCTCAACTGACTGTGCACCATCATCTGATGATGAGACAGAGTCTTGTCGCGTGGGGCCTGGTTCTGCCTCCATAAACGCATCAATATCGATGGCACCAGACAGATCAAAACGACGACGACCCAACACACCGTCATCATCCATGCTTTGACACACCACTCAACGGCTATGGGGCTTGGGGCCGGAGGTGATGGATGAAGCCTGTAATACAAAGGTCAGATGGTCTCGGGCGATGGAGGGTTTGGGCTTCCTTCGGCGAGTGTATTGGTACAACCATCATGATTGTTGCAACAGCGACCATCCTTCGACCGACGCGTCGAGAGGATGAAGTGTCCTGATTCAGTTGAAGGACTCGCCACATCCTGGACAGAAACCAGCGTTGCCTGGGACCATGGCCGAGCACTTGGGGCAGGGAGTCTCAGTGTCATCATCCTTGGCAGCATACTTGGCAATCTCCTCGGCGGTAGCGCCACCACCATCTGCCTTACTCTCACCTGCATTGATCGCTTCTGCTGCAGACTCGAGTTCCTTTCGGTTCAGGAATTGGTCCTCATTGGCATCGTGATGCTTAGCCTCATCGATCAGTGCCTCCTTCTGAGTGAGACCGTGGTCCTTCATGACCTGTTTGGCGGTCCTCTGGTTGTACTCAAATTCGCCATCCTTACCGTCTCCAGACTGTCCAGACATGGAGGTGGCCAAGGGCATCCTGCTCAAGGCTATTGCGGAGGTGGAACACAGTCCTCAAGTCCGCAGTGCCACTGCGCTCTTCATGGTCACAGCATGGGTTATCGATTCGAACTGTTTCATTCACATGGGACAAGTCGGTGATCAGAGGCTCAAGCCCGACCTTGAAGGTGTGATAGGGGGCGGGCATTCGAAGGCTTACATCGCTGCGGGAGTGCATCACGAAGTAGGAAACGTACCAATTGTGAAGCACCCCAAGCGTCCAAAGATCCTGAAAGAATTGGAATCTCTTTTGACTACAATTCCCATTCCAGATGATCAGGTCAAGGGACTTGCTCAACGCATCGGGGAGAGAGCCGCACCACAAGATGTCGATCTGTCTCTGATGGTCCTTGCCACACGTCTGGCTGGACAAGGCGAAGATGTGTGTCTAGTCTCGGATGACTTCAAGATGACAAAAACGGGTCAGAGAGTGCATCTTCCATACACGACCTGTCCGCCATCGACCTTCTTATTGAGACTCTCGAAAATGGCCAAGACAGGTGAATCGAAGAAGCGATTGAAGAGCCTGTCAAAGCGAGTGCGTGCCGAAGAGATGCGGTATGCGATCAGCAGGCGTAACGAATACGATGTCCAAGACAAATTGACTTGGTTGATCGATGGGATCATCGACTCTGGGGCTGGGAGGGTGCGCACTCGTGCAGCACCGCTCAAAACTGGCGAAGAAACAGGTGGTGGGATCAGCGCGCAGGCGAAGGACCTACGACGACATCTGCTCGGTGAAAAGGTGAAGCAAAGCAAGGTGACTCAACTCAACACATTACCTGAAGCATGTGCACAACTCGCGGTGGTCGAAGACGTCCTCGAAGGACTTGGAAAGAAGGTGAAGGATGGTGAGCCGAGTGAGCTGCTTGAGAATCTGCAGAAGGTGTATCTGGATGCTCAAGAAGATCTGGCAATCCGACTTGCTCCACTCACCGGAGAAGAGGGGAGCATCGCTATGGCTGCTCTGACTCCAACATTGTGCAGATTAGAGATCTCAATGGCGATTGTTGCGAGGTCAGCAGGTCAAAGTGTAGAAGCTGAACGACTGCTCGCGTCAGCGGGTCTGAGGGCTGCACTGATCGATGATGATGAAGCAGAGGTCGAGGCATTGTATCCACTCGGACTGCTTGCCCTGCACGCGGGTGATATGAGCAAGGCAAGTCGAGTCCTGCGAGCCGCTGCCGTCGAGGCCGAAAAGGTACCCGAGCGTCAACTTGAGGTGACATTAGCAGCCAGTCTGGCTTCGCAGCTCGATGGGGATTCCCACATCGCCTCAAGGCTGGTCGAACAGGTGCATGACATGGTGGATGGAAATGAAGCAGAAGCCATTGGCCCTATCGAGCGGCTCGGTGACGCATTGATCGCTGTGGGTGAACCTGCGCTTGCCATTGAAATCTATGATGAAGCATTGGAATGTGCTGTCGAAACCGAAGATGGCACCTCGGTTCAACGCCTGTCCGAATCAATCGCACGTTGTGATGCGGCTATGGGTGCTGAAGATGTGAGAATCGTCGAGAGATTGCGCGGTTTGGTCGACCAAATCAATACCATGGATGACGACACCACTGCTGCATTCGAAGAAAGGATCGGAGAGATTGAAGAGCGGCGAAAGACACTGGAAGAACCTCTGGATGCAGCATATGGTGAATGGACGGCTGTCAGCGTTCTGACTGGAGGAACGAACGAGATAGAGGTGCTCAGTGTCGACGTGAAAGATGGCACCTCTGGACCTGAGACCCTCGCAGTAATCTACCATCCTGGGATAGGAAATCTTGGGTTGTGGCTTCCAGACACGGCCTTGGAGACTGGTGATGTCGGACGATACAAGATATCATTCGTGGATGGAGCGAAAGCAAAAGTCGCTGCTGCTCCTGATTCATTGCGACATGATTCACGAATCCGTGCCCTCATAACCATCGAAGATCCCAAGCATGCACATCTGCAGCACCTTATCTGAGGCGTGACAATGGTCTCAACGGTTGCTCTGATTGCGGTCCTGTCATTCATTATCCCAATGTGTTTCACACCTGGACCGAATAACATACTGTGCGCTGCACATGGTTCACAACATGGCTTTCGATCGTCGATGCCGCTGATCTTCGGTATGGCAATTGGATGGTCACTGCTCGGCCTGCTGATTGGTGCAGCAACGGTCATCATCGAAGAGAACCGTAGCATCTTCGATGCACTGACCTACGTTGGTGCTGCCTATATCGGGTACCTCGCCTATCACATCGCAACAGCAGGCCCTATGGAAGAAGAGGAAGTCAAGAATCGTCTGGGATTCATGACTGGAATGGTGCTACAAGTCGTGAATGGGAAGGCTTGGGTCCATTTTCTCGTCTTGATGACCTCATTTGGAGCAGTCTTTGGATACGGTTTTGCAGGCAAGGTTGCATTGGTCACAATCAATCTGGCTTTCGGATTGCCAGCAGTGATGACTTGGACGGGATCTGGAACTATCCTGCAACGTCTCTTCAGTTCGCCCGAAGCCTCGGTGCGACTGAACCGAATCTGTGGGTTGGCGTTGCTCGGAGTTGCAATTTGGGTGATTCTACCAGATAGTCTGCATTTAGGGACGGTTGGAGTCTGAAGGGACGGTCTTACTCAGACCGCATACTGCTCAAGAAGTTCGAGTGAGATGATCTGGAGGGTCTCCTCATGCGTGGCGCCCAGATCGACGGGACATGCCACACCAGCGTCAGCTGCATCCTGCCAGGTCTGAGCACACACACACCATCTGTCTCCTGACTTGAGTCCTGGAAAATTGAATCTTGGAGCTGGAGTAATCAGATCATTTCCCTGCTCACGTGCAAATTCAAGAAATTCATCTGTCACTTGACAACACACTGTATGTAAGCCATGATCATTACGATCGGTGTTGCAACATCCATCCCTGAACCATCCTGTCAAGGGGGCAGTCGAACAGGATTCAAGCTCATCACCAAGAACGTTGAACGAAGGGAGCATATCGGTGGACATAACATCCCGAAACAGGAGATTCTGTTGAGTTTTTCTCATGTCTTTTTTACCAAAGTGCAAAAATTTAGTTATCGTACAGGGGTAATGTATGAGAACGGCCTGCCATGCGTAACGGTATGGTCCTGAGTACAAGGCCTGATGAGAAGAGGGGGGACAACGGGCGTCTCAATGACCTCGGGATACTCCCCAGCGGTCGGGTTCGCTGGAACATGTCGGCCGAAGCGATGATCGAGTTAGCAGTCGAGGCTAGCGAAGGTTCGTACTCCGCTCATCGTGCACTTGTGACTGAGACTGGGTCTCGAACCGGCCGGTCACCTAATGACAAGTTCATCGTTGATGAGCCGACGACGAGTGATCTTGTGAATTGGGGCGGGGTGAACGTCCCAACCACAGAGGATGTCTTCGACAGACTGCGCGAAAAGGTCGTGACACATCTGTCCGCTGCCAGCCGGCTGTTCGCACAGGATTTGTTTGCAGGAGCCGAGCCTGCGGAGCGACTTCCCATCCGCGTCGTGACTGAATCGGCCTGGCACTGTGCCTTTGCACGCAACATGTTCGTGCGGCCCTCTAAAGAAGAGCTCGCAGTGCATGAGCCTCTCTTCACAGTCCTCCACGCACCGTGGTTGCAGGCGGATGCCGAGAATGATGGAGTGAATTCAGAGGCCTTTGTCATCGTTCATTACGCCCGACGAGAGGTCATCATCGGTGGAACCCGATATGCGGGTGAGATCAAGAAATCTATCTTCAGTGTCATGAATCTCCTGCTACCACAACGGGGTATTCTTCCGATGCACTGTAGTGCCAACACCACCGAAACGGTTCCAGCCATCTTCTTCGGGTTGTCGGGTACGGGTAAGACAACACTGTCTGCGGACCCAGCTCGCCAGTTGATAGGTGATGACGAACACGGTTGGGGGTCGAATGGAGTGTTCAATTTCGAAGGAGGATGCTATGCAAAACTGATCGATTTGTCCCCAGAGGATGAGCCTGAGATCTTTGCTACGACCGAGCGTTTTGGGACTGTTCTGGAGAATGTTGTCCTTAACGACCATGGCGTGCCTGATTTCACAGATACAACACTGACTCAGAACACTCGTGGGTCATATCCTATCGAATTCATCCCGAATCGAACAGCAACATCAACGGGAGGACACCCAAAGCACGTCGTCTTCCTCACCTGTGATGCATTCGGAGTTCTACCTCCCATCTCCAGATTAACACCCGAACAAGCAGCTTACCACTTCATCTCGGGATATACTGCGAAAGTGGCGGGTACTGAAATAGGGGTGACTGAGCCCCAAGCGACCTTCTCCGCATGTTTTGGTGAGCCTTTCATGCCCATGCATCCGGGCGTATATGCGGACCTTCTCTCAGCCAAGATCGCAGAACATGGGGCTTCTGTATGGTTGATCAATACAGGATGGACATCTGGGCCTCACGGTGTGGGTCACCGCATGCGGATACCCCACACTCGGGCGATGCTCAACGCCGCCTTGGATAGTGAGTTAGATGATGTAGAATACGTGGTCGACCAGCGGTTCAAAGTAGAGGTGCCAACCTCATGTCCTGGTGTTCCCGACGAGGTGCTCCAACCACGTCATACATGGGCAGACCCTGCTCATTTCGATGCAACTGCAGATAAACTCGCAGAGATGTTCAACGAGAACTTTGAGCAGTATGCAGACGGTGTGAGCGAGGCGGTTGCTGGCGCGGGACCTAATCCTGCCGCATGAGTCGTGAACAGAAAACCGGTGCGCTTTTTCGTCATTGTGCGCGGCACATATCATGCGGGTGGTCACGGGACTTGTCCTCCTCCTCCTGCTCAGCGTGGTGCCTCTGGCAGGTGCTGATAGTGAACATAATGCGAACACGTCGGGGCGAGGGGGGTCGGCGTTGCCTCTCATTGACACATTGACCTTCCCACATGTCAATGGTTCTCGCCTCGATGCTGTGGAACACCTCATGACTCTCAAGCCACATACTAGCGCCGACCAACTCAATGTCTCAGCAAACTCATATCCATTCCTGAATGCTAGCACAGAGCACATCACCTTCGGAAATGGTACAGTTGACATCGAGGATTATGTCATGGTGCCAGGAGTTGGAAATACATCGATGACGGTGACATCGGTGGTGAACTGGAGCGGGGAGATGTCCTTCGATCGACTCACTATATCATGCCAACAAGGAGGGGGGTGCGGGGTGATCAACGTCTTCGGTGAATTGACACTCAGAGTGAATATCTTAGAGATTCAACAAGGAGGAAGAATCAATGCTGCTAACACAGTCTGGAACGGCACTGGACGAGGAATTGATGGATTCTCCTCAGACTTCCCCGGTGAAGCCGGAGGTAGTGGAGCCGGACACAGAGGAGATGGTGGAATGCCCGGTGGAGGAACGGGAATAGGGGTGACATTCAGGCCCGGTGGCATCTCCTATGGATGGGGCGATGAGAAAGGGTCCAGTGGAGGGAATGTCACCAGTCCACTGATCGTCAATCAACCAAACCCTGGCCATGGCAACTCACGGCCTCACAATCTCAGTTCCTTAGCTGGGGCTGGCGGTGGGAAGGTTGTCGTTCTCGCACGTGCGGTCATCATCGATGGTGGTATCGATGCGAATGGAGGACGAGGTGAGAGAGGGCCCTCACATCCCAGCGGTCATGGAAATGGGCTCCATGCAGCGGGTGGTGGAAGTGGCGGGTCGATACATATCGTGGCGAACACAGTTGGAATCGGACCTTTCGGCTATGTCAGGGCCAATGGGGGAGGTGGTGGTAGCGGTGGAAGAGGAGCATCCATGGGTACACCCCCTACAAATTTCGATGGAGGAAATGGGGGAGGTGGTGGGTCTGGTGGATACATCACCGTCGCGACAAAACCCGGCCAATTCTTCGCACCTCCTTTGAGAGTCACAGCATGGGGTGGAGGTGCTGGACTGCGTGGAAATCCCAGTGGTTCTGGGAATTATGGCCTCAACGGAACGGGGGGGTGGGTAGGACACGTCACTACCTCTACGTTCCAGGGCTGGGGACCAATGGCGCAAGTGCCGAACAGCAGCTACGGAGTCATCGACATACAGGACACCATCTTTTTGCAAGGAAATCTCAGTCTGCTGCTCGTACGATTGTCGTGCAATAACGTGACATGCGGGAATATCATCGCTACAGGCCCCCTCAATATCAGCGCGGTGACTGTCATCCTTGAGAATGGGACGACCATGGCATCGGTATGGGGTGCCACACCTGCAGCCAGAGGTGGAGATGGTATCAACAATGAAACATCGTTTTCAGATGCTGGGCGTGCTGCTGGTGGCGGCGGGTCATACATCGGAGATGGGGGAGGGGGGGGCCAAAGCAATCCAAAGATAAATGCGGCCAATGGCGCTTTAGCCCACGGAAATCAATACCTTGACGCTGGAAAAGGCGGAAATGTGTATGAGAATGGAACTATCTTCTCCAATGGGGGACTTGGCGGGGGTCAGATTCGAATCTGGGCAGGCACTATCATCATCAATGGAACAATGACGGCTTCGGGAATTGATGGAGAGGACCCTGCACGCCCATCCAATGGAACTAGAGCTGGACGCAATGGAGCCGGAGGAGGAGGTGGAGGAATCATCACCCTGCAGGCCAATCGCATCGAGGTGACTGGAAGTATTCTAGCACGTGGAGGCAATGGTGGGGATGGAACATTACCGTATCGATCGATGAATTTCGTCGGCTGTTGCGTCGGAGGAAATGGCGGAGGAGGGGGGGGGGGCGGAACGATATCGATCAATACCACCAATGGAAATTTCCACTCTACGGGGCTTGTCGATGAGTCAGCAGGGATGGCAGGACAAGCGGGATCGCATGCCTATTCGTATATTGGAAGTGGAGAGCCGGGGGGGCCAGGAGGAAGTGGACAATACGCCACCACAACGTTTGCTGGCTATCCAATACCCCCGATGTATCCATGGACAGGAAATCTGACACTTGCTGACATCACGTTAGCTGATGGGCGCGTAGTGGATGACCTCCATCTACAAATCGATCTGAGCACACCTCTGTATACGGACATCGACGTCTTTGTGAGATCAAGTCTCGACAATATCACATGGCAGGCGTGGTCAGAAATCGATCTGAGCACTGGCCAGATGCCACGAGCAGCCCACGTCCAGATTCATTTCGTGCTCATCTCTCACGATGGATGGACCTCACCAACTTTGAGAGGATATCAACTCGACTGGAATGAGAGTGATCCAGTCGACAAATTGCTGCTCGAGTCCGATTGGAATGATGTGATGCTATTCACCCTCGATGGTGCAGATGATGGCACTGGAGTCAAGCCCCTGCTCACCGTACAAGACAATGCTTCGGTGAATGATGCCGAGAGTTTCTCGCTGCTGTTCCCCAGTGGGGCAGTGCCGACAAGGAATGGATTTGTCTGGAGCATTAACGGGCTGCGAGATGCGACATGGTGTGATGTGGTCGTGACCGGTCCGAACGGCTCGATTCAATTCAGCACATCAAGGAGTGAGCGTGGACCTCATGGCACCGATTTTCACCTCACAGTTAGTCAGATTGCTGCTGTGATGAGTACAAATCCCACCTCCTCAACACATGTCGACTCAGAAGGCATCGAATGGTCTACGCTGTGGGTGAACTGGACACATGGTTTGCAGAATACCCAGACAAAAGTCACACACCTACGGTTGACCTACAACGTCGTTCTAGACCTTGGAGACCTGAGTGACCTATCAAGTGCAGTCAATACACGCGTCCTCAATCAATGTGGAACGATGGCATCGGCCACCACAGATTGTATCCCCCGGCATATCGCTGTGGTCAAAGGTCAGAGATTGCGAGGTTCTGCTGGAATCGACACAGGGATTCTGAACCCTTTCTGGGTTGATGACGTGGCACCTGAAGTCATTACATCGACCTTGAGTGCAGAACGTGCATCATTCCAACCATTCGAGGTCAATGATGACATCACTCTGAGTGTGAAAGTCGTACGAGACGAACCGGACCTAACCGCTGAGGCATGGGTCTTTCCAAATGAATTAGATCACATCATGGAACCACCTGGAACCGCTTCAGATCCTCTGACATGGAACATCGCCCAATCCGCCTATGTCGGCCTGCTAACTATACCAAGTGAATATGCTCTGAACAAGTCACACATCCCACGCGTGGCTCTGCAGTTAACCGATGCTCTAGGGAATGTGTTCTATGATGGCGACCACATCAACCTTGAACTGAGTCCTGCCAAGCCGAATATAGCGTCTGTCTCCTTGTCAGGTCGTACTCTCGGCGAAGGATTTGCTCACGACACCCCCATCGAAATCACTGTGGAAGATATCTCCGCACGTGACGATTTCACATTCACACTCTATCTCTCAAATGATGGTGTAATCTGGAACACTGAGCTTGAGGACATTGGAGGAGGTCTGCACAGAACGACCTTCTTGCCAAATCGTTCATCACTTGGTGATTGGGACGTGCTCATCACTGCTAGGGATGCAACAAGCGGAGGGTCACATTATCCCGCGGTCCCACCTACTGTGGTCAGTGTTCGAGATGGAACTGAGCCAACAATCATCTCCGCCGATATAAGTGACAGAAAAGAGTGGCAGGAAGACGTCTCAGTCCATGTGGTATGGAGCGCCGAGCAGAATGAAGACGTGTGGGTTCGCATCGAATTGATCGATCTTGATGGGGTCAGCGTCTCCAATACCAGCATCAATGCTACTGGTTCAGGAGAAGAAGACCTGAGTATGTTCATCACACAATTAACAGATGGATACTATTCTTTGAGAATCTCAGTCATTGATTCTGCGGGTAATACAGGTATGGATGATTCAGAAGTGGTCATCCTAAACAGAACTACAGTGATGGGAATTGATCTGATACGTTCACCAACGGATACTCTGGATGATGGTACCGTTCGAGTAATCCTGAATGTGACCTGCATTCCCGCGTGTACATTGACACTCACAGACCAGAATCTGATCTCACACCTTGACCCTTGGAATGGAATGGAACTCAATACTGAGATCGATATCACTGTCCCGAATGCAGGGCTGAGACTGGTGGCTACAACCACATATGAAGATAAGACGATGGAAATGTATCTTGACCTGCCTGAATGGGTGGGGCCGCTTGGAGGCTTTGAGACAAATCTCACAACAACTGACCGAGGAGATCAAGGAACTGGCACGGGTGAAGCAAGTAATACGACAGAGTCATCGAATGCCGCAGGTGCGGTGACGGGCGATGGATTCGCAATCGACGCACGACTCGTGATAATCATCATTGTAGTCGCCGTCCTTGCTGCCCTCACCATTCTCGGACTCCTTGCTTCGGGTCTGATTGCCCGTCTGCCTGAGAAGGAAGTGGAGAAAGGTGATTCATCTGAGGAAGGGGGGGATGACTATGCCATGGGATTTGAAATGACGATCGATGCACCCGTGCAGAATGAAGCATTCTCTGGACCACCAACAGAGGCGGTGGTGGAAGAGCCGGTAGAACCCATTGAGGTGTCCGAAGCGCTCGATATCATTGATCAATCCGTAGAGGTCGAGACAAAATTACCCGTGGATTGGGAGAAATTACCACCTGGTGGCGGCTATGAACGCGACGATGAGGGTGCACTTTGGTACAGCGTCCCGGGTCAGACGGAGGCATGGAAGCAGCGCTCAGATGGCCAATTCAAGCATGTACCAACTGGACGCTCAGACTCATAGACCAGAAGATTCCAGATCATTGAGTGCTCCGCGTTGTTCTTCAGTGAGATTCTCTGGCCAGATCACTACGAGTTCAATGTCAAGGTCGGTCCCTCCAGGACCTTGAGCCGGCAAACGACGTCGATCGCCGGGTCTCGAACCTTCAGCAAGACGAACACTTACTTTGTCCCCCTTTGGTGTCATCAAACCAACCGTTCCGCCACCCATGAGGGTGCTCACAGGAACTGACACCTCTTGGATCAGACGCCCACCTTCCCAACGACGACCTTCACCAGGATCAATGCCAACTTCAATCAGAAGATCCCCAGAGCCATCGACACCTGTGTTTCCTTGACCTTTCACACGCATAGTCGCACCATGGGTAATACCAGAAGGGATGGATGCCTCAACTGAACGAGTGGCGGTCCTCTGACCGGTTCCATTGCATGGATTACAGGGAAATCCATTGGAAGCAAGGCCTTGAGCTGAACATGCCGGACATACCTCGCGGGCACCAAATTTCAGCCGGATCTTTGTCCCCTTCATCGCTTGATCGAGAGTGATCTCGATGCGCTGGTGCACATTTGAGGCCCGAGCAGCAGGCTGACGTGAAGGGCCTTGACGACCCCCCGTGTGCATGAATTGATTGATGAGGTCACTGAGATCAAACTCCTCAGTTGAGAAGGAAGGCGGGGAGGAACCCCAAGACTGACCGCCGAAAAAAGAAGAGGCGCGTCTCTGATCTTCGTAAGATTGACGTGATTCTTTGGTGCCAATCGTATCGTATGAATCTTGAATCGATTTGAAGCGCGCTTCTGCAGCAGCATCATCGGGATTCCTGTCGGGATGATATTGCCGCGCAAGGCGGCGATAAGCTCGTTGAATCTCAGCATCACTGGCATCCTTTGAAACGCCAAGCACACTATACGGGTCTTCTGCCAATTAATCACCGAGCCGAAGAGCCGAATGGTAGCGCCGCATGGATTTGAACCATGGGTCTCTGGGTTATGAGCCCAGCGTGTTATCCAAACTACACCACAGCGCTGCCACGAGCCAGATGCCTATCATATTTCAACGATAGCGTCCGAACAATCCGAGGATACTTGAGACTCCACGTCCTTCGGTACTCATGAGTGGAAGCAGGGGGGGGCACATCTCACTGTGCGTGGTGCTGCTTCTGGCCTCAGCCTGTGCCGGATGTACGAATGGGGGGGATGATGAAAATAATATTGATCTTGTCCTGCGAATGGAAGGAACAAACACTACGACAGTGGTCGAATATGCAGGAGATACTGTAATCACAGATCCTGCTGATCAGGCAGGAGAGTTGTGGTTCGACCTATCGGGATCCTCTTCAGAAGATGCATCGATTGTGACATTCATCTTCGACTTCGGAGATGGGACATCTGAGATTGAAGGAACAAATGGTAATGTGACTCATGCTTTTGCAACACAAGGGATCTTTACGACAACTTACACGGTCAAAGATGAAAAAAGCCGCATAAAGAGTGTACAGGTGCGAATAAGAGTCGATCATCGGGCTTCGAGAACTGATACTGGAGTGGTGGGGGACCCAGGAGTCTTTGCAATCATGGTCGGAAATGAATCTACAAGCGTTGCACCTGCAAGCTTCAATCTTGAATCAGAAGTCAGCAACGTTCAGACAGGCGGAATTGATCAAATTCCAACACCTGGACAAGCAATCGATGTGATATGGACGTTATATGATGATGATGGAGGCCAAAGAGAGCAACGTCAAGCAACCATACAAGATGGTGAATCAATGATCATTGAAATGAGCCTGTGTCCTTGCGACCATCCATTGGGCGAATGGAAATTGGAGATTTCAGTCGACCCAGATGAAGAAGTCACGGTCGAAAGCACTGCGAATGTGAATTACCCAAGCATCGACGGGAAACTGAGCGAGAATTAACGTCACTTTTTCACTTTCACTTTCACCTCCACGGTCAACTTGTAGTTAAGATAGGAGTGACCTCTAAGTGGATTTGAGGATGGATATGCCAACAGCAGCGAAGAAAACGAAGAAGAAAGCAGATGAACCGGCCGAACCAGAAGAGGTTTTGATGGCCGAGGAAGAAGAGGAATTGACCGTCGAGCAGCTACCCGGAGTAGGGCCAGCAACAGCTGAGAAACTGCGAGATGCTGGGTATGACGATATGCTCACCATAGCGGTGATGACTCCCCGAGACCTTGCTGATGCCGTGGAAATCGGAGAAACCGCAGCATCAAAGATCATTGCTGGGGCGAAGAAATTAGCGAACATCGGAGGATTCCTGACTGGAAATCAGCTCTTGGAGCGTCGGAGTGAAGTACTGAAACTTACGAGTGGAACTGAGTCGATTGATGCCCTCATGGGTGGAGGATTCGAAACACAAGCGATTGTGGAAGTTTACGGTGAATTCGGCTCTGGAAAGACACAGATTGGGCATCAACTTGCCGTGAACTCGTTCAAGCCTATTGAAGAAGCTGGACTCGATGGAGAAGTTTTCTATATCGACACAGAAGATACTTTCAGACCTGAGCGCATCACTCAGATGTCTCTCGGCATGGGTCTTGACCCTGAAGAAGTACTCGCGAACATACATGTCGCTAGGGCTTACAATTCAGCACACCAGACACTGCTGGTTGACGAAATCAAGAAGATTGCACGAAACAGAAAAGTCAAGCTGGTCATTGTTGACAGCCTGACAGCTCACTTCCGAGCAGAATTCGTTGGGAGAGGAATGCTTGCAGACAGACAACAGCGTCTCAACAGACATATGCACGACCTCAAGCAAATTGCAGACGTCCACAATGCACTAGTTCTCGTGACCAATCAAGTGATGTCAAAGCCCGATGCCTTCTTTGGTGATCCAAATCGACCAATTGGTGGGCACATCGTAGGCCATGCCAGTACTTTCCGAATCTATTTGCGAAAAGGCAAGGCAGGACGCCGAGTCGCTCGCCTTGTAGATAGCCCTAACCTGCCCGAAGGCGAAGCAGTCTTCAGTGTCCTTGAGGAAGGCTTGAGAGACTAGTTCTACGTGCGAAGCGGTTTTGAACACCCCCCTGCTCGCCGCTATGCAGGAGAGGACCATGGTGAACAAGGACAGCGATGAGTTCGCCTCCGTTTCATTCGAAGAAAAGGTCCAGGACTGGCAGGACAAAATCGAGCGACAGGTGCGCCAAATAAGCCGCGGGAATACCGCACGAATTCTTCGCATGGCGAAGAAACCCACGAATCAAGAGTTCATGCAGACGATCATCGTGTGCGGAATTGGAATGATGATACTTGGTGCAATAGGATTCGTGATACTTGTGATGATGGACAATGTTCTACCGGCCATCTTCAGATGGATTATCACCTGAGGTGAGCATATGTCAGAAACTTTCGTCGCTTTCATCCGCCGTGAAGATGAGATGCTACTTCTGCGTCGTTCAATGGATGTCAGTGAACACCCTGCCCTATGGGATGGCGTATTTGGTCGAGTCGAGGAACTGAATGAAGAAGCTGTGCTTGGGCGAGTGAACGAAGCCACTGGAATCCCTCATGAACATCTGGAGATTATCATGGATGGTGAGCCCCGAGGTATCGAAGTCGACGGGCGAATCGTCGATACAACTCCATTTCTCATCTTTACTACGTACGAAGACGAGGTCGAACCTCGAACCCTTTACACAGAATCTGAATGGGTCGATCCGGGTGAAATTCAAGAGAGAAACACGACGCCATTGATTCGAGAATTCTATGGAGATGTTGCTTCATACATCTTCATTGTGAAATGTACAATCAATCAGGAGATCAAAGTAGCTGATGAAATGAGAGCGAGACTCTCTGGAACTGGTTCGCTGAAGGATAGTATGGATCATATCTTTAGTATCCTACATCCAACTCAGATGCGCGGGTATGTCTTTGTCGAGGCAAGTGCTCGACATCATGTAGAGAATCTCATCGGTCGTAGCGGAGGGACGACAACCCCGATGAAAAACGCAAAAGCGGTTCTGGCTGCCGAAGCTCCACTGCGGGATGTCATGCCATTCCTTGAGCCGAAATCTGCAACACGCGACATAGAGTTAGGAACTATCGTTGAGATATCGACTGGTGCGTTCAAGAATGAAAAGGCTCGCGTCACCTCTATCTCAGAGACAAAAGAAGAGGTCACAATGGTGCTTTACGAGGCTGCAATTCCAATGGACCTCACAATGAGAGCGGACCATGTTCGCATTCTAGAGCGATCAGACGACCTGTGAAAGGACACCGCCCCGTTGAAATAGAACCACTCGGTCGGCCGGTTCCGGAGACGTGATACTAATGCCGAAACCGTGGATGTCCGAGCTCATCAAGAAGAAGCTCGGTATTCAGAAGTGTAACGGCAGTTTCGAAAACGCTACCGAAGACCTTCCGATGGCTCACGCTGTTGAGGTCGCTAAAGAGAAAGCAAAAGACATCACTGGTGCTGATTTGAAAGCGAAAACAAAGGAAGTAATAGGCACATGTGTGTCGATGCGAGTTCGTGTTGAAGGACGTTGGGGAAAGGAGGCATGCAAAGCCATCGATGATGGCGAGTTTGACGAGCACTTCTGAGCCCCCGAGCGGGAGAGGGTAAAACCTCGCCAACCGCCGAGGTGAGCAATTATGGAACAAAATCTGCGTGAAGCCATACAGAAAGCGCTTGATGAAGCGCCGGAGCGAAAGTTCTCTCAGACACTTGAGTATGCATTCACACTCAAGGACGTTGATTTGAAGAATCCTAAGAACAGAATTCAGGAGGAAGTGCGACTTCCCCATGGTAGGGGAAAAGATGTACGCATCGCTATCTTTGCTGCTGGTGAAATGGCTTCGAAGTCAAAGGATGCAGAAATCGACATCATCGATCCCACCACAATCGAAGATATAGGTGGGGACAAGAAAGAAGCACGTAAACTTGCTAACCAATACCAATTCTTCCTTTCAGAAGTTCCCCACATGGGTACTATTGGACGATTTCTGGGGGTTGTGCTCGGACCACGTGGGAAAATGCCACGTCCTGTACCACCGGTCGTTGACCCAAAGGCGCTCGCAGATAACCTGCGTCAGACAGTCATCGTGCGCAGCAGGGACAAAGTAACCTTCCACACTTCTTTTGGAAGTCAGCAATTGGATATCAATCAGCTCACTGAGAACGCTTTGGCAATTTACACGCGTGTCGTGGGAAAATTAGACCGGGGATCACAAAATATCCGCTCGTTATACATCAAGACAAGTATGGGACCATCCATTCCAGTTGAGGTGAAGATGTGATGCAAGCAAAGATCTCACCTTGGAAGGGAACGGTTGTCAAAGAGGCTGTCGAGTTGCTAAAAACTCCCGGTATACTTGCCATTATCGACACCGCGGGTGTTCCAGCAGATCTCTTCCTCAGTATGAGGGCAAAGCTCCGAAAAGATATGACGCTCAAAATCATGAAAAAGACGCTGATGCGTCTTGCTTGGGAAGAGGCTGGCCTCGATAAATCACTCATTGAGGACGCTCTTGATGTATCAATCCAACCTGCAATCGTTCACTCGGCCACTCTCTCTGCCTTCACTCTCTATTCATCCCTTGATGAAACCAGAGATGGTAGGGCTGCCAAGCCGGGAGATATCGCACCGAAGGACATCATTGTTGAGGCGCACGACACAGGTATGCCTCCAGGACCAATCGTTGGAGAATTGAACTCAATCGGCATTCCTGCAAAAATCATGAAGGGTTCAGTTCACATTTCAAAGAAAGTCACCGCCATCGAAGAAGGGGAGGTTTTTGATGGTGACCTTGGAATGATGCTTGACAAACTAGGTATTCGACCAATCGAAATTGGTCTGATTCTCAGAGGCGCTCTCGATGAGGGAGTCTGGTTTCTTCCAAGCACCCTTGATATCGATTCCGATCAAGTCAGAAACGATGTTATTGGTGCTGTTGCTGCTGCTTTTAACCTCGCTTGCAACGCATCATGGACCTCTACTTTGACCACCCCCACCCTTGTCAGTGTATCCGCACAAAGGGCACTGTCACTGGCTATTGAAACTGGATGGATGAGTGCTACAAGTGCACCCCACCTACTCGCACAAGCACAAGCAAGAATGCTGGCTTTAGCCGCATCATTAGATTCCTCTGCCTTGGACGACGAAATAGGGTCGTTGCTCGGAGCTGCCACCACGGCCACTGCAAGTTCGGTGGAAGATGGTGGAGGTACTGAGCAAGCGATCGCTGAAGAAGAAGCAGAGGAAGAAGAGGAAGAAGAGGCTACCTTCGGTGGTCTTGGTGATCTCTTCGGATGACACAATAAGAGGTGAAATGAATGGAATATATCTATGGAGCAATGCTCCTGCATAGCGCAGGAAAAGAGATTGAAGACGAAGCGGTGACAAAGGTCTTGAAAGCCGCGGGGGTCAAAGTGGAAAGCAGCCGAGTCAAGGCACTTGTTGCAAGTCTGGCAGATGTCGACATCGAAGAAGCGATGTCTGCTGCTGTTGCAGCACCTGCTGCTGCAGCTTCCACTTCAGCATCGGCAGCAGGGTCTGCTGATGGTGCTGCTGAAGAAGCTGCAAGCGAGCCAGAGGAAGAAGAGGAAGAAGAGGCCGCCTTCGGGGGCCTTGGAGACCTATTCGGTTGAACTTGTAGACGGCATCAATGATTTCGATCACCCGTTTTGAATCTGCGGTCTGTGTCGCGCCCCGTGACGCCGTGCGAGCAGCTCGACTACTCTCAAAGCGGCGAGGATGGGGATGGACCTCCATCGAGTCAACACGTGTGGTCGACCGATTTGTCATCATCGCTCCACTCACCTCTGGAGTTCCAACAATCGGACTTGAAATCGATACACCAAGTGGCCATATCGAAATGCATGCATGGACTGCATCACCTACGTCTGCAGGTTCCCTTCACCATATCGAATGGAAGTCTACTAGTCGTGGGATGGCCGACCTCATCAAAGACATCGTCATCGAATGGGCATTATTGTGCCCTCGTGCTCCATGGAGGTGGAGTTTTGGAGAGCGGTCACGTGTGGGATATCTTCTCTCAGAGTTTCGAAAAGCAAAACGGGCGTTCAAGAATCTTGGATTTGAGGTAAAGCGCCCAAAAGTATGGCCACCTGAGAACCAACCCCCCTTTGACGGCCATGAGGAAAGCAGTGATGAATGAAGCCTTCAGCAGGGGAACAATGGGTGAGCAGAGTGACTCAGAGGGTAGCCCTGCGACTGAAGCCGAAAGAACATCGGAACTGAAGAATGGATTGATTCGACGACGGTGGCCCTTCTTCGTAATCGGCGTGGTTGTGATTCTTATCGGCACCTCTTATGTCGGAGTGGGATATATGGTTGCCAGCCAAGCGCTGGCAGCTCAACCAGGATGTGGTACATTCGCAGATAACACCCCAGATAACTGGACTGTAACAGAGGATTGGAACTCCTCCTATTTCCAAAATTCTGAGAATGCTGAAAGAAGAGTGAGCATCCGTCGGGATTTCAACCTTACAGAATACATGATCGACGAATATGAGAATGTCACATTCAAACCCCGAGGAGGAGAAAATATCAATTTGGTCGGGTGGTACGTTGAAGTCGACTCTGAAGCACCTGCCATCATCATGGTTCACGGCATCGGATTGAATGGAAAATGCAAGAATGAAATGATGCTGGCCCAAGCGATGTTAAGTCGGCAAGGCTTGAACACACTGAATATCGACATGAGGAATTACGGATTTAGCGATACTCCAGATGATTACATTGGAGTGGGATGGAAGGAATACCGTGACGTGCTAGGCGCCTATGATTGGTTGGTCGCCCAGAAGGGCTACGAAGCAGGTGAAGTGGGGCTGTTTGGAATCTCTGGAGGCGGCGGGACTGCCATTGCTCTGATGAAGGAAGAAGGATTGGGGGCCTTGTGGCTTGACAGTGCATGGTTGGATTGGCCACTAGTGGTTGGTAACGAACTCGAACGGTTGGGTTTCCCGCGCTTCCTTGCAGGGCCGGCTCTGAGGGTAGGGGGTCAGTTGGCTGATGTGGACTTCAAAGAAACGCCACCAATGGATCTGGCAGACCAACTGAATGGACGGCCAGTATACTTACAGCATGCCGATGGAGACACACGCGTTTCTGTTCAGCATGCCTACAATTTCAAAGAAAAGGCTGATCGGAATGGAGGAAACGTCACGCACTGGAACATGGATGGATACAACCACGTGGATGTCATGTGGGCCTTTCCAGAGGAATATGAAACAAAGATGGGAGAATTCTTCCATAGCGGTTTATCCAACCCTGAATGAAATAATGGTCAACTTGAAGATGGAGCGCTCTGGTGATGGTTCGTGATTGACCGCGACGTCCTGTTCGGGACACCCCGTGCTATCTCAATGTGGGTCATCAGTGCGTTCTTCGTCGTGGCCTTCGCCGGTTACTTCAATGTGCTCGCCGCTAGGGAAACTGTTGATTCGGCTGTGGGAGGGGGAAGCAGTGGAGAATGGAATGTCACATTCGCTGAAACTTTGGACACAACTTCGGAAGGACCGACGGAAGTCGATGATGGCGAATCCACAACTTTAACCAAGACAATTTCTCCTGAAAGTCGTATGTTCGGGGCGGTGCGGATCACTGTCACCTGTTCGGATGGTGGAGGTTTGGCTGACCAAGATGATTCATTCAGCGTTGCATTAACCACTCCGGAGGGTATCGAAGGTGGGACGTTGTCAGGGGATTGCGACGATTCGATGTATGAGCTCAGCATTCCCATCATCGATGGGTATGATGGAGTATCATACATCGCAAATTCGACCACTGAAGGAGAACTCATTGGACATTGGCAGGCAGAAGATGGATATGGTCACGGTGATTGGACTGTTGAGGTCAACGTCCAAACTGCGGGCCAACAGTTTCCGGGACCCACTCCGACGGGAGAAGATGGTGATGCTGACGTGACAATATCTATCTCAGCAGTCACATTCGAACTTGATATCAAAGCAGCATAGGGGTTGATGGGATGAGCGAAGAGTGGCCCCCCATTCATACAGAATTTCCGCCATCTGGTTTCTCGGGAGGGGACTATGATTTCGTCGTTATTGGAGGAGGAACTGCTGGGGTTGCTGGCGCTCTACTCGGTGCTCAACTAGGAGCAAAGACGTTACTCGTTGAGCGCACTGATGGCCTTGGGGGAGAATCCCTTGAGAGGGGAACTATTCCTCGGGCAACACTCCTTTCTGCAAGCCAGGCGCGAGCTGCGGCCTATTCTCAAATGCGATTTGGACTGCCTGAAATCGTAGACTTTCCACATGCCTCAGTACGGAAATTGTTCAAGCATGTGAAGAGGATACAAGATGTCGTAGGTGAGGAAGTTGAACTCGAATATTTCGAACGTAGAGGCATTGAGGTGCTGCTCAATTCAGAAGCGAAATTCATCACCCCTGATACTCTCGATATCAACGGGCATCCTGTCAATTTCAAGAAGGTGCTAGTTTCCACCGGATCAATTGTCGACACACCCAGAGAATATCGAAAAGTGGGGCCATTAACGCTGCATACTGTCTGGAATCTCACAGTCATACCAGAATATATCGTCATCATTGGAGCTGGAAGGGAAGCCGTGGAATGGGCTCAATTGTGGAGGCGTATGGGAGCTTCAGTCACAGTTGTAGCTGGGCAATCAGGGCAGGTACTACCAAGCGATGATCCCGAACTAGGAGATATGTGCAAAGCGATCCTTCAGGCTGAAGGAATCGAGATCATCAGTGGAAAAACGCGCAAACTTGATGTCTCGGGACAATCAGGTCAAGGGAAAGTGCAAGGAGATGTTGATCTCACCCTACCAGATGGAACACATCGCAATGCAAGCCATCTTCTGATCGCCACAGGCAGAATGCCCAGCATGGATGGATTGAACCTTGAAGATGGAGAGATCGAATTCGATGGAAAGACAGGATACATCTCAGTGGACGAGACGATGAGAAGCACATCTAACTCGAAAGTGTACGCTGCTGGAGAAGTTCTTGGAAAATATCCATTCACACACACTGCCCAATTGCAGGGGTGGGTAGCTGCCGAACATGCCTTCACCGGTGCCTCACGCAAGAATGCTCGATTCAAATTCAATCCTGATCGTATCAGTTGGGCAACAATGATATCACCTGAGTTAGCACATGTTGGCATCTCTGAGTCCGAAGCAAGACGGCGATTTGCGAAAAAAGTCGTCGTGCACAAATGGGACGCTGGAGCCCTTGACCGAGCGGTCATCGAAGATCATGCATTCGGATTTGTCAAAATCATATGCCGGGGAGACATCATCATCGGTGCTGAACTCGCATCTCCGAATGCCAGCGACCTGATTCAGATTTTTGCTCTGGCTGTACAGACCGAAGCGACCATCCAGTCAATCATTGATAGTATGGCGGTTCATCCATCCTATGCAAGTTCGACACTCTGGTTGGGAATCGAATCATTCTATGAAACGTGGTTGACTCCAAAATACAGGAAGGGACAGAAGAAGCTATCTGGCAACATCAACCTCGAGAGAATGTAACCTGTAAGCAGAAGCCTGAATACGGAGTAGGCTTGAATGCCCTTGATAGGGGGACGAAAGTAGGTGCGCGGAACGTTGGCGGTCGCCATTCTAATGTCATCACTCTTCCTCGCTGTAGGAAGTGTACAGGCAGCACCTAGCTCAACTAGCACCCCATGGGCTGCCACATTCGGAGGCAGTGGGGGAGATATCGTTCCGTTCGACAGCGCGGTCGGACCAAATGGAGACATATGGATCACAGGTTATTTTGAGGGTTCAGTCACCATTGGAACAACAACGCTACAATCTGCAGGTGAGACGGATGTGTTTGTAGCGCGTGTCGATAACAAAGGAAATTGGAAATGGGCGCTCTCTGGAGGAGGAAGCGCTGAAGAACACGCCGGGGGAATCGTAGTTGACAATAGTGGAAACGCCTACATCGCTGGATATTTTGCTGATTTCATTTACCGTCAAGCCCCCGTACTATCATCGTTCGGTTCGTCAACTCTCTACTCGCATGAAGGTTACATCGCAGATGGTTTTGTTGCGAAAGTCAGTTCATCTGGTTCTTGGACTTGGGCAGTCAATTCACCATATGACAATTCATGGAACGCAAATGGAGGGGCTGGACTTCTCCTTGACATCGTGTTTGTTTCATCGAGTGAGTTGAAGGTTGCAGGCACATACGCAGGGGATATGACCGACGGTTCTACCACTATATCCTCAACAACTGATAGTCAAGGTTACGCCACTCTCGATGGATTCCTCGGTAGCATCAGTACCTCTGGTGGATGGTCGAACATTCACGGATCCGGGGGGGCTGGGTTCGATCAATTCCTCGCCCTGAACACTGCCGGATCATCACTGGTCACAAGTTTTTCACATGATGCTTCAACCACAGTATTCGGAAGATCACACTCATTGTCTGGAGGAAGCGATACGGTCATCGCTAAATTCAATCCTTCAACCTATTCGGCATCATGGTCCACGTCAGTGAGTGGTAGTGTCGATGACTACATCGAAGGAGTCATGGTGGATTCATCGGGAGATGTCTGGAGTATCGGGTATTCGAACAGTTCGACCATTCTTTCCTCATCGAAGCGAGCAACTACCTCTGGTGGAAAAGACATCCTTCTTGCGAAGATGGATGGAAGTAGCGGTACTGCGGATTGGATTACCACGATTGGTGGATCAAGTGAGGACGTGGGATACGACTTCCTTCAACTATCAAACGGAGAGGTTCTCATCAGTGGCGCTCTTGGTGGAGCTGCCACCATAATCGTCTCTGGTTCTTCAGTCACAACCCCTGCATACGGTGGAGATGATGCGATTCTAGCCAAAATCACGAACACTGGGACGATTTCAATGGCTCACGTTTCGGGAGGAAGTGGTGATGAATTGGGGCTTTCAGTAGCAATTGATTCTGGCAGTGGAGATATCTTTGCTATCGGCATACTCGGTCCAAATGGTACGAGTCCGACCGTAATCCATGAACACAGCACGAATCCTAGTGGGGCGACAGATGGATATGTTGCTCAACTTCACTTCTTGAACGATCGTGATGATGATGGATTCGATGATCACATCGATGCCTGTCCAGATACCTCAGGCACGGCAAACAAAGGCACAAAGATTGGTTGTATCGATGGAGATGGAGATGGATGGGCCGATATCGAGGATGACTATCCGACTGATATCACTCAATGGGTTGACACAGATGGAGATGGCTATGGCGACGAAGCAAGTGGTACCAACGCCGATGGATGCCCAAATGAGCATGGCACATCAACGAGAGATCGATTAGGATGCTCTGATTTCGATCAAGATGGATCATCTGATCCTGATGATGACTGGACTGCCATGCATGGAGCTGATGCATTTCCCTCTGAAAGCACGCAATGGTCAGATACTGATGGTGATGGGTTCGGAGACAACTGGGCTGATTCATCATGGACGAATGATAGAATGGCGCAGAATCCAATCATCGGCGAATGGATTGATGGTGCGAAAATGGTGGATGCATGTCCACTCGATCCCGGCGTGGCTGGAGAGGATAGGAATGGATGTACAGATACTGACGGAGATGGTTGGTCTGATGAGAATGACGCATTCCCTCTCGAAGATTCACAATGGGCAGATACTGATGGTGATGGCTACGGAGATAACCGTTCCGAAGGAGCATACATGCCCGATGCAATGCCAGAGGAGCCGACACAATGGAGCGACCGTGATGGAGACGGTTGGGGTGACAATAAGGAACAAGGAGCAAAGAGGGTCGATGTATTCCCTGATGACTCGACACAATGGGAAGATTCAGATGGTGATGGATATGGCGACAGTGATCTCCCCGGTTCAACACAGCCTGATGCTTGTCCAGATGTCGAAGGTACCTCAACCGCCGATCGATTTGGATGTCCTGACACCGATAACGACGGTTACTCAAATCCCAGCAGCACGTGGACAAAAGAGGATGGCGCTGACGCTTTCCCCTCAGAACAAACGCAATGGAACGATACAGATGGCGATGAATTAGGTGATAATTACGAGCCTGGTGCGGAGAGAATCTCAACTTGGCCGGGAGAACCTGTTGAGGGTGCTGTGGATAGCGACCCTTGGCCTCTTGATTCTGATAATGACGGTTATAGTGACATTAAATTCGATGATCTTGTGAATGGACCGTACGACGATTGTCCTAAAGTGCATGGTACCAGTCGAGAACGACTGCATGGGTGTCTCGACACCGACAAGGATGGTTGGTCGAACGACCATGATGAATTTGAGGATGAACCAACCCAGTGGCTCGACAAGGACAACGATGGTTATGGTAACAATCAATCTGAAGGAGCATATCACCCCGATGCTTGTCCAAACGTCAAGGGCACTTCGACTATTGACCAATATGGGTGTCCCGATTCAGACGGTGACGGGATCTCAGACGTCAATGACCCAGAACCCTTTGTCAAGAATGAGAATGTAGACACGAGTGAACAATCGGGTGATGGAAATTCAGATGATACGACTCCCACTTCTGAGCTGGATGACTCGAAAAGTGAGGGAGGTCAAGTTCTCACGGGAACGGGAAGTTTGGCCTCAGGAAATTCACCTTCATCTGAAGGAAACGGGGGGTTGCTGCTCATCGTCATCCCATTAGCCATCATCACACTCGCCGTCTTCATCGTCCTCTTGGTAATCATTCTTCGAGATTCTGAGGTAAATTATATTGAGGAAGAAGGGGATATATTCCGATCTGAAGATGGAACTGAATGGATGGAGCATCCTCCAGGAAGTGGGCAGATGTGGTTCCGACGAGAAGGTGAGACTGAATGGTCCGAGTATCCCAAAGAAGGTGCATGAGGCAATCACAGATGAGTAAAACCGTGCTTCGGTTCCCACATTCATGATATTGTCCAACGAGCCAGTACGTCAGCGATGTATGTCGGGACATCATCTGCAATCAGGCTCAGACCTTTGACCTCGCCTGCTTCACTACCAGCAGCCCGTAGTAAAGCACATGCGAGTCGAGCTGCCGGCCATGCTTTCATCCCTTGAGCAAGAAAACCTGCACAAAGGCCAGCTAGCAAGTCCCCAGTACCCCCTGTAGACATTCTTGGATGACCACCAACTGCTCTGCACGCCCTACCTTGAGGACCGAGTAGATAATCGGTTGAACCAGTTACTACGACTACTCTTCCTTCTGAGTGATCACTTGCATCAAGGGCAGGACGAATAACATCGCATTTTGGGCCAAGCCAACGCTTGGCTTCGTTCATGTGAGGGGTAATGATTCCATCAATTGATGATGGCCATTGCTGATATGATAACGCTGCAATGCCATCGGCATCAACCACCACTGGTAAATTCAACTTGCTCGCTTTATCGAGAAGATAAGTCACTGCTTCGATAGTCGCTGGGTGTTGACCAAGACCTGGGCCAATGAGAATAGATTGACAGCCACGCCCAGATGACATTCTGGTCAGCAGAAGGTCAGCAGAAGCCATTGTGAGATGATCTTCGTCAGGAATTGATTCTGGAATCAGATGAGGGGGCCAAGAGGATCGGCGGGAAGCGATGCCCGGCATCGCGACATGAATGAGGTCGCAACCCGTTCGTGCAGCGGCAGCACCAGCCAGTAAAGGAGCCCCATGATACGGCCCACCACCGATGATGAGGAGGCGACCACGGTCGCCTTTTCGGGCCAAGGGGTCAAGAATTGGAAGGCGAACGGCATCGCCAGGACCACAATCGATGACTGAAGGGGGCCAAGGGAGAGGCGAAACTATGACGCGGCCAACTTCGGGAACATGAACCGCACGTGAGTCCCTCATCCCTTCTTTCTCAGCGTGAAAAGTAACGGTCACAGATGCTACAAGGGATGATGGGTGGCCAAGGACAGATGGTACATCACATGCAAGAATAAGAGCATTAATAGAAAGTGGATTGACCCAGTCAAGAATTTCAGCAATCTTGCCACGCGGAAGGGAGTTAGGTCCATCACCACCAATTCCCACTAATGCATCGATGATGATGTGAGGTTCAGAACTCTCGGGGCGCTCAGGCCAAATGTGTATCTCAATACCATTCATTGAGCATCTATTGCGCTGTTGTTCTGCTGGGAGAGATGATTGAGACTCATGACTCGCTATGACCGTCACTGAAACTCCTTTCTCAGCCAATATAGAGGCTGCTACAAAGCCATCACCGCCATTATTCCCTGGTCCGCATAGGACTAACACATCACCTGCTGATTCTGATGATGAAAGCATACTCGACGCTTCATCAGCAACGGCCAAGCCTGCTGCCTCCATCAAATCGAGGACATTGACTCCCAATGCAACTGCATTGGCATCAAGAACGGCAACTTCGGGCCAAGCGAGTACCCATTGTTCCGACATCAAGAGGGGAAAGGGGTGACCTGATGATGACAATTGGGTTCAAGACAAAATGTCCTCTACCAGCGGTCCAAGATCAACGATACCTTTCAGACGCCCACTCACTTCTGAGACGATTGTTTCCAAGGCTTCTTGAGTCATACCCTCAGCACGAATGACAAGAATAGATTCTGTATTCGATGGGCGACACAGGAACCAACCATACTCCCATTGGATTCGAACCCCATCTACGGTCACAAGTTTTCCACCAGCGTCTTCCAGGGCCGTCGTCACGGCAAGCATGACGTCTGCTCGCTCACCAAGCAACGGTATCTTGACCTCGTTGCTTGAAGGATAATCTGGAAGTTCAGCTAATCGCGAAGAAATGGTTGGGCCTCCATCTTTGGGAGATGGAGAGCGGGCCAAGAACTCGACCAAACGCGCTGCACAATAGAGGGCATCATCATGACCGGGCCATCGGTCGTTGAAGAAGAAATGACCACTCATCTCACCAGCCAATGGGGAAGATGGGGATTCTCGGAGAGCCTGTTTGAGAAATGAATGGCCAGTACGCATCATGATGGGAGTTCCACCACATGCCCGGATAGTCTGCTCAAGGGCCATAGAGCACTTCACGTCATAGATGATAGAAAGTTCGGGTTCGGTCGCCTGTTCAAGCACATCCTGAGCAAAAAGGGCGAGTAGGCGATCAGGAGTGACGAAATTCCCTTGCTCATCAACGATGCCCAGCCTATCACCATCTCCATCAACACCGATGCCGACCTCTGCTCCTGCCTCAACCACGGTTTTACCCAGATCCAACATGTTCTGGGGGCGAGTAGGATCTGGAGAATGATGTGGGAATGTTGGATCCCATGAACAATACAGATCCACATGTCGGACATCAAGTTCGTCCATCAGACGTTGGAGTAATGGTCCCGGGACAGCATTTCCAGCATCTATAGCAAGATGAACGGTTCGCTGAGGTCTTCCTGCTGAGCGTATGATTGCTTCAAGCAACATCGGTTCGATATCAACACTTGTCGTGAGGCCTTTCACAGAAGACGGTTCTGGAATATGGTGAATACGATCTGCCAAATCCTGTATCTCTTTTCCTGCCATCGCAGCAGTGCCACGGCAGAACTTGAAACCGTTGTATTCTGGTGGATTATGTGAGGCGGTCACCATAATTCCACCATCGACCTCAAGAGCATGTGTGGCATGATATATCGCGCCAGTGGGCACAATTCCTAGGTCCAAAACCGCAACTCCTGCATCGTTCAGACCATGGATGAGGGATTTTGTTAGGTCCTCCCCTGAAAGGCGGATATCACGTCCAACTGCTACTACAGAGGGTTTGATTTCAGCAGCGTAGGCATGACCAATAGCGTAAGCGAGAGATTGTGTTAACTCTTCATCAACGATTCCTCGCACATCATAGGCCTTGAAGGCGCGGCGGGCCTCTGAATGGAGGACACCATACGGGGTCATAGGCAGACGAGGAAGGGGGAACTGCTTGAAGGAGAGGGTCATGTTTTCGCGTGTATGCGTATGACATCATTGAATTCGAGTTCATGATCCGCACCGAGTGTTCTGCCGCTTCTTGCATTTGAAGCCCGGATGAAACCATCTCCGAGATCTGTGTGAACTGAATAGGCGAGATCTTTGGCTGTTGAGCCTGCAGGAAGAATCAGAGCATCTGGGAGGACAGTGCCATCAGCATCCGTCCATTTATTGTCATCACTAACAGGATAGCACACAATCCGATCAAGGATGTCGAAAACAGCAAGTCGTAGTAGTGCATCAAGACCTGTTCCACCAATTCGTGCTAATCGTTTGTCCAATTCCTCAAGTGCAAGGCGACGTCTTTCATCCAAAGCTGATTCGTCAACGATAAGCAGCCGTCCAGTCACAGCGTCCTGTTTAGCCAACCCTGAATTTTCGACACGCTGAAGAGTGAGATGTGTGTCAGCACTCGTCGCCACAACCCTGATTCCTACTTCTGAAAGATCTGATTCCAAAGTAATGATACGATCTGGTGCAGCAACATCTGACTTATTGGCTGCAACAAGAATTGGAAACACTTCTTTGCGGATGGTCGAAGATAGAATGAGTAAGACATCATCGTCCCAAGTCCATGGTGCAGACAGATCAATGTCTGACCCTAACGCATCAAGAGCTGCATGAACCGCTCGCCTAGATGCACCTAGGCCAGATAAGCGGTCCAACAAAGCCTCTTCAAGTCCTTGACGTCCTTTGCCTTGAGCGCGACGAGAGGTACGCTTCCATTGATCCTGAATGATACTGAGAATCCACCGATCAAGTTCATGCCAAAGAAATCTAACCTCTTCACCTGAATCTGATTCGGATGGATCATTACCTGGGACCCCTTCTAAGTCTGTCATTCCCGAAATGTCGATCACTTGAATGAGAATATCACATCTAGAAAGGTCAGAAAGAAACTGGTTGCCACGGCCACGACCTTCTGAGGCGCCAGGAACAAGACCCGCAACATCAATCAGAGTGACAGGTACCAATCGGGAATGGTTGTGGCAACGACCAGTCCTTGGACAACACACAGAAGTATTCGCCGAATCTTTTGATGGAGTCTGCTCAGCAAGGGTTGTGCAAGGACATGGTTCAGGGGAACTGACCAATCCTACGCCAACATTGGGATCAATAGTCGTGAATGGATAATCTGCAATGTCAACGGTTGCTGCTGTGAGAGCGGCGAACATTGTTGATTTGCCAACGTTGGGCTTTCCAACAAGTCCAATTCTCATCAAACGGCCTCAACGCTGCGCGTTGATGCGCTCGATGATCTGATTCTTCGTCCCCGAAGTGGGCAGTTCAAGAGACGTGGCAAGTGCCTGAAGATCTGCTTTCATCATCTTCTGAAGTTCTTCAGCTGAAGGGAGGGATGAAGCGGTTGATGAAAACGTGCTTTCAAGTTGCGTTCCTCCAAGCGAGGTGATAGTGGCGTGTGCGGCTTGTAATTCCGTTTGCAAACGTGCTGCCTCAGACTGAAGGGTATTCATAGCAACATGGGCATCCTTCTTCTCAACCGCTGCAACCTTCATGGCCTCTTTTACCTCAGTGAGACGAGATGAAGTATCATCAAGTTCACCACTCAATCCCTCAATCGAAGATTGCTCTGATTCCATTTCGGCTGCAATCTCTTCGGCTGCTACTTTGGCTTCATCGACTTTGTTCGTTAGTGCCGAAAGTATGTCCGTGTCCTTCTTTGAACCACTGTCAGCAGCAATGAGTTTCTTCTCAAGAGTCTTCAATTTATTCTTGGCTGACTTATGCTCCGTACCAAGTGTGGTCAATCGTTGCTCGGATGAGTTACGCTCCTCCTCCAAGGTCCTGATACGAGTCTCCATCTGAGTCCTCGACATAAGACGGATATCCTGCTCTGCATCAAGGGGATGCTCCCTCATAGCCCGAGAAATCATGATATCTAGTTCGGGAAGATCGATTCGCCCATCCCTATTGATATCGACAGCGCGAATCAAGCGATCGACATCGCCAGGTGCTAGATCGTCGATATCCATGCGCATCATGCCTTCTCGGAATTCATATGGCGTAAGAGAACCATCACCATCAAGATCGAGATCACGGAATAATTCGTAGACAGACATCCGAGTGAAATGGATACTGTGAGCAAGTTGAATAAGTTCTGGATCGAGAGGGGGGTCTTCATCATCATCCTCGGAGAGGATATTCACAACACTTCTCCCAGAAGGTGGAAGTGGCGCTTTTGGATCGAAATCAAGAACAGTATCAAGAGAAAGGCCCATGGACAAGAAACCACGCATCGTATGGTGGCCTGCAGGAATCTGTTGCCTGAACACCTCAACTTCCTGTGATGCAATTTCGCTTGAAGTGCCGTGAATGCGACCACGGTATGATGTGGTTATCATGTTCATCGCAAGAGCGATGCTGCCTAAGACTGCGCCATAAAAGAAGAATGCCTCAGTCATAATTGCCCCTCTTACGCCATCAACCTGCATCGGGTCTCCATCAAATCCAGAAGCCGTAAGAGCTCTGACTGCTACCCCAACACCTACACCAACGGCAGTAGCACCGATAATTCCGAGAGAGAACAGGGCCAGTATCGTTCGATGACGAGAAGTTGAATGTGGTTCACGTCCAACTGAACGTGGCCAAACAGATGTTGCAACAGCACACATCACAAGACCAAGCCCCCCAAACAGGAAGGCACGGTCTGCGACGTCGTTAATCACACCAAGGTCCTCAGTTCCGCCAAAGGCATTTCCACCAGTGAACATTGAGCCAAACGCTGAGAAGAGAAGAACACAGGTTCCCACGCCGCCAAGCATGACAGAACTCGAATATGGGCCAACACTACCGTCGGCATTCCTTGACCGGCTGACAGAGGCAAGGATGTTCAGAGTAGCGGCTGTGAGGGGAAGGAGGGAAAGTGCCATGGATGAGAGCACAAGGGCTCGGAGAGGCGCCGAGATGGTCGAAGGAATCGTTGTGTGGCTACCGTATGGAACAATCGTCAATGCAAGGCCCACATAGCCCGCACTCGCAAGCGACCGGCTCCAGATGCGGCCACTACTACCTGCGGGAATAACGTAAAGCAATGTTGCAAAGGCGAGCCCGGTCAACCACCAGCCTTCAACGGCCTTACCGATCATCCAAGTAATTTCTACAGAGTCAAAAACTGGGCGAAGGGTCGCTGCACCAAGAGCCCACACCAACCCGCAGAAAGCGAGAAGTATGTGCCAGCCAATGGGACCTATCTCACCTGAAGTGCGTCCATCAATTGTCAAAGCCACTGCAAGAAAACAAGGCATCACAATCACTAGACGAAGAGCTTGAAGGCCTTCATGGCCAGAGAGAGGTACTTGATTTGCAGAGTATGTAGTGAATGCCAAGCCAATCTCTGCAACGGTTAGCAAAATCCAAGCCACACCCATCAATGCAACAAGGCGCTGTCCGATGAGTGGCCGTCCATAGAGACGTTCAACGATATGATACGCGCCTCCAAGTAGAAGCATGGTGGCCGCTCCCATTGTCATAGACGTCCAGACCACTTGACGCATCGTTTGGGGGTCATACGAATATCCAAAGCCAGCAAAGGCCTTGAGAGCATCTGGGTTCTGCTCTTGCCAAAGTGCGATGAATGCAAGAGAAGAAGCAACGAATAACCAAACACCACCACTCATCATCCAAATTCGAGAAGCAAGGCCCTCCTCTTCTTCAAAGAGGTCATTCAGCGGACCTGGTGCTTTCTCAACTACGAACAGCGCCAATTCTCGAAGGCCGGATGTAGCAGTTCCAAAGCCCCTATTGGCAATCAATACAAGCAGGCCTACAAGGGCAAGATAAGTTCCAAAAGCTAGGAAGGCGCTCATTCAATCACCTCAAGCACGAAAAACCTCTCCCACCCAGGTCATCAGAATCATCGCACCACCGCCAATGATGCCGATCAAATACCACCATATTCCTGAATCCTCGGTCAATGTATTGAACACAGAAGCAAAGGATCCCAAGGCGGGCAGAGCCTCCCAAGAAAATACCACTGAAAAGAACAACAAGAAGACCACTGCAACGATGAGAGAGAATGCCAGACCTAGAGATGACATACTCGGTTCCTCGTCCCCAAGAGTCACTTCGGGAATGTGTGCGGATTCGATGGATGTCATGTCTTCACCTTGACCATCAAGTGACGGTTGATTTGCCCACAGGTGACGCTTCAATAAAGATTCCCAGATGCATGCCTCAATGTTATCCACTGAGAACAACACGACGTTCCACCGGACCACGTCGTGAAAGATTGATTCCTAAGGGCACTGGAAGGGTGCGTTCTAGAGATATCTGCTCCTGCCAAGCAACCCGGCACGCGCAATCGACGGAAAGAAGATCATTGAGGTCACGGTCAATAGCATAGCGTTCGATTGCTTCGGCAACGGCAGTATCACAAATCCCACAATTGTGCGCCCCACGTACAGATCCGGCTCCAGTTGGATGAACAATCAAACGAGTGAATGAGGGTGAAGAAAGGACCTCCCCATGTACTGCATCAATCAGAGCCACAATCGACCACAACCATGGTGGGCGGTATTCTCCTGAACGGAACATCCTGTCGATTGTTGTGCCTCGCTGGATGTTCATTGGATTGACCGAAATGTCATCACTCTCAGGCAAACAAGCACGCGCCCATTCAATGCATAGATCAAGTCCATCTGCCTCACTCATGAATGGGGGTTTGAGCATCAAGTACGTCTTGGAACGAAGACCATGTGCTCGAATGCGAGCACACGCATCCTTCCAGGAATTCACACTGAAACCCTTGTTGATATGAAATTTCAGCACCTCATCATCGTGAGCTTCGAGGCCAATGGCAATGGTAAGATCTGAGTGAATTGATGATGCCCATTTCAGTTTTTCATCAGTAAGTTGCTCGGTACGTGATTCTACTATGAGATGGACACCAAGTTCGGAGGCGGTTTGGAGAACTGTTTTCTGGAAGGAAAGGGGGATTTCACGCTCTTCAAACAGTGACCCTGAGGTATACACTTTGAGCATACCAAGAGGATGGCCTGCTAATGACTCTAGAGCACTCAGCCATTGCGCCTCAAGTTCCTCTTCACCTGCGTCTTCGCGAGTGTCATTGAAATATCCACAGAATGTACAACCTGATGACCACCACCAGTGACATCCTTTGGTCCTGAGAATAATCGTCCCGGCAACCACCTCCTCTCCATTGGGAGTAAGTTCAGGGGTCGTGTAAACTGTGACTGGGGTGGTGGGATCCTGGCGTGCCCGGTACGCTACTGAACGCGGATGATTCTCCGGGGCTTTGATCTTATCATGTAATCGCTGCGCGCTACCATCACCGAGCAATGGTTCTGTCACGCACCAACGAGACGGGTTTAGTTCAAGGAACTCACGGTCTGGCTTCCTCAGCACCACTAAGGATGATTCAGTCAGATTTGGCAGCCCATGCTTTGGCTGCATCCTCGAGTTCGGATGATTTGAGATATCCATTCTCATCATGGTCATAATCCTGAGCGAATGAAAGAAAATTATCCTTATCCGAATCTGGGATGCTGTAAGAGGCCATCACGCGTGAAAGAACGGATTCTGAGTAAGTCTGTTCCTCCACTGATGGTGGTGATTCATCTGTCACGTCCTCAGAATCGCCTGCCATGTCCTCTGAATCTATGGACTCCTCATCCTCAGAGGACCCGGGTATGACTGATTCCTCCACTGCCTCGTCTGCCTCTGAATCAGAAATTTCATCCGGTTTATCTGAGTCATCCGTATCTTTTGCATCTCCAATTTCAGGAGTCGAATCGACAAGTGTTTGTTCGGCTTCATCAATCGTCATCTCTGCTGCTCTCATCTCGACAAGGGAAGCAATCTGATCATCGAAGGCTCGGCGGCGATGCTGACTTTTGCGCTCGGTCTCAACTGCTGCCTCAACCATCTCATAGCGATTCTTGATGGCTTTGTTCAAATCTTCAAACAATTGCATATGATCGATATACCAATCATCACGTGCTTTCATCTCAGCAACTGCAAGACGCAGATCATCATCCAATTCTTCGGCTAATTCAAAGACCCGGCCAAGGCGTTCCTTCTCACGGGTATACTTCTCTTCCATCTTTGGTAACTCAATATCGTAGTACTCTAGTCGCTTGTTGGATTTGGCAAGATCGGTTTCCAGATCACGGGATCGGTCATCTTTGTCACGTAGAAGGGATTCAACTCCTTCGCGCTCAATTTCCTTCTCGATGATCTCACGCTCAAGGACCTCAATCTCTGCCTTCGTGTCCAGCAATTCCTTATGCTGTTCCTCATAGGCGTCGAATAATTTTGTCAAGCGTTCCGTCTCTTGAATGAGACGTTCCTGAAGATAAGCAACCTCATCCCCAGGAACTGGTGCATCGGCATCCATTTCGGTCATCCACTACCTCTCCCTGAGACACGGACGCGGCTGTGCGTTATTTACGTGCTCGCCAACGGCACCCTATCATGCCCGAAGTTGGGGAAGATAACCCCATGGCACGTCACCTCGCCCGTATCGAGAAGAGATGGGACGCGTATCAAGCAGTCATAGGTAACGTCTGGTGGGGGTATTGCCTTGCCACACTTCTACTCATTCCAATCCTTGAGATTGGATTGTTATGGCGCACTGGAGATTGGGGGCGCACTTTACCAATGGCTGGACCAAGTCCATGGACCTTTGAACTCCTTGGAATCTGGTGGATATGGACCGACCCTTGGCGAATGATGTGGGCTTGTGCTCTGATGATATATCTCTCCTATGCACTCATGAGCACTCATCCATTCAAGACTGATGGTGGACAAGAGATTGCTGGTGTCGGGCTAGGTGTTTCAGTCATTGTCGCTGGTAGCCTCATAGGGGGCGCAATCACCCATATTTTGGGTATCCGAGTGACCAGCCCTGACTTTGGCGCATTGCCAGATGGGCAATTGTGGCTCTTACTCATGAACGCTGGATTCTGGGAAGAAATCGTCGCTCGTGTCATTCTCATTGGCGCGCCTTTGGTTCTGTGGAGGAAGATCACATGGTCGGAACGATGGAAGGCCATCATTCACGGACCTGACAGAAATGGACTCAGTGTAGATGGAATAGCATTGGCTTTGTTCGCATCGGTCGCCTTTGGACTCATACATCTGCCCGGTTATGGTGCATGGAAAGTTCCTCCAACGATTTTTGCGGGTCTCATCCTCGGCATTGCATATCTTAGATTTGGACTTGTGATACCTGTACTTATCCACTCAATGATTGACGTCTCTGTCGCTCATGAATTGGTTCTGATGAATACACCCTTCGAAATTCTTGGCCATCTTGTTATGATAAGCATCCTTCTTTTGATGGTCGTAACACTTCCTATCATACATCATTGGACAAAACGCAACATAGGTGTTCGAAGTGACTGATTCTGAAGCTGGCGAACTCTTTGATGGATGGGCAAAAAGTGGTCGTGGAGAAGCCATGGCAGATGGCCATGCGCCCGCTGTAGGATATATGTTAGAACGGGCACATCTAATCATGATCAATGAAAATCAGAATTATCGGAGTATCGATCTTGGATGCGGAACTGGATGGGCAGTGCGCTGGTTGAACAGCAAAGTGGAATGTAAGCATTCAATGGGTGTTGATGTAGCAGCCACAATGATTGAACGGGCAAGGGAGCTTGATGCTGGAGAAGATGGGACATACATCTGTGCAAATGTCAAAGAATGGGATCCAGAATCTCCGGTCAATCTCGTCACATCGATGGAAGTATTGTATTATCTCGATTCAATCCCCTCTTTCCTGACTCGCGTCCATGAGTCTTGGCTACTACCGGGAGGTCTTTTCATCGCTGGATTGGATCACCACCCTAGAAACCCTCGGAGTGAATCTTGGTCAAGAGACCTTAATCTTAGAATGGACTATTCCAATGAAGATGTCTGGAGGAAAAGATTGGTCGATGCTGGATTCAGCAATGTTGAAACTTGGTTCAAGAAGCTGGAAGGGAGAAAGGATGTCACCTTGTTCATCCAAGGTCGGAAGTAATGAGAGATGAGAGAATCACGTCCAATTTCTCTTCATGGGCCTTCATCTGGGCCTCAGACCAGCATACTAATCGGCCATTAGTAGCGATAAGAAGGCCGCCGGGCATCACCTTGATCTGAGCCCCTTCATGACTGCGAGCCCCCGCCCACCTTGTCAGAACACGATGGTAAACTGCCATCTGTTGAACATGATTTGCAAGCATCGTTGCCTCTTCAACACAAGCTGGTTCAGTATTATTGTCTGAAAGATGCTCTTCAAGGGCGATTCGGACTTCTGGACGCGTCCATCCATCGGTCTTGACATCGAGGGGTAACAGAAGGAGATGGCCGGATTCTTGGCGCAGCACGAGAATGAGGTCGATTCTTCCTGAGACTTCAATCAGCACGTCATCTGTGTAGCGCCGCATAGGTCCAAATGGCGTGCTTCTTTGAGAATGCAGGCCATTTTCAAGGGAAATGGTCCACTCGTCAGAGAACGACCATTCAGTTCGTACACCAACGACATCGTATGTACCTTCGCCGCGTAACATGGTTCCAAGTGGGCCGTGATCGATACGACCAAGCATCTCTTGCAATGCTGAACCAAGTTCAGATTTATGCTCAGTCGGGGTTCTGTGAACAACTTCGGCGATTAAGTCATCGTCAAGATAACGTGATCTTGCGGGCCTACACCAGTCAGCAGGGATGGCATAACCATCTGGGGTCGTTCCTGGATTGGGAAGACCAATCTCAAGCATCCGGTGAACCGCGTCCCCAATGAGATTGGCCGGCACGCCATCAGATGCCACGTCACTTTCCTGATTGATTGATTCTAATGTTGAGGGGGGGTCGGTGGTAAATGATTGAGGGTGAAGGGAACGGCTTTGTTCATCGATAGAGCTTGGTCTCAAACGCCATCGAAGTGGGTGGTGAATCGGCGACGTAAGTGTCTCTGGGCAATCCCATTCTAATGATGAAGAAAGAGACATGCGTTCAATCAAACTTTCATCTGCTAACAAGGGGGTTGAAGCAGATCCAGTCCAGTCAACATGTATCGATTTGACAAGGTCTGATGTCAGCCCAGCATCAGATCCCACGGCAACTGGGTTGAATCGCAATACATCGAGTGATTCAGTATCATCATCCCACGCCACGGGGTCTTGTTTAGTCCGCAATACGCGCTTTGGTAGTTCAACTGTCTGACGCTCCCATGATTGCGATGAGGAAACCATTGCCGAAAATGCATTCAACCACATTTCTCCAAGACTTTGGATTCCATTCCCGGGCATGGGAATATTAAGGCGGCCTTCCTCATCAATGAAGGCCTTTTCAGGAGCCCCAGCAATGATGAGATGATCTTGGGCTCTAGTCGCCGCCACATAGAGCAAGCGGCGTTTCTCAGCAGCATTCTGAAGGGATACATCGCGTTCGGTTCTTGTCCAAAATGGTCCGAGCACTGGTGTTGAGGTTGCATAGGGACGCGCACGCAAAGCCATTCGATCTGGCGTTACCAAGATATTGCTCTGTTTGTCTTGATTAAGAGAGCGCCATCCTTGATCAAATAAGCCAGTCAATACAACCAAAGGAGATTGCAACCCTTTGGATTTGTGTACTGTCATCACACGTAGAGTTGAAGCATGATCTGGAGCAGTTGTTGTGATATCTACATCATGTGACTCAATGAGATCCAGTTCATTGGCTAATTGTGCCACCCCACTTCCTACGCGTAAACTGATCTGATGCATGAAACGCATGAATCGATCCGCATCGATCACATCCTTAGGCTCAGAAAAAGCCACGTGGAGGTCACTCCAATCAAGACTGGACTGCAGGAGACTGAAGGCATCATCACGATGTTTAATCCAGTCTTGAACCAGCCACTTGCGAGGATCGTCTTCATCTAGTATGGAAAGAAGAGAAGTGAAGCCATCATGTCCATCGTCATCAATCATCATCATGTGCAGGGTCTTGTCATCTAGATCGAGCATAGGGGATCGAGCCACTGTGACAAGAGAAAGACGATCATGCGGTCGTGCTGCTAGGTTAAGCAACGCACGTAGAATCTGACCAACTGGACGATTGAAGAGGGAGCCTGTCGAATCACTGGCGACTGGCAGCCCAAGACGCTGCAGGCGATCGATTAGATCACTTACATGAGTTCTAGTCTGAACAAGGATCATGATGTCGCGTGGTGAAGTCAGCCACTCTGGCGGATTATCAAGAAGGGTAGAGAGACGGCGAGCAACAAGATCGTGTTCCAAACCACGGCCAACTGGTTCGGGGGGGTTGCCCAGTCCCTGTAACTCAAGTGATGAGTTAATTGAATCTGAACCAAGGGGGACGAGCCATTCTAGAGAACCGACGAGGTCTGCTCGCTCACCACATGGTTGAAGATGTTGCGAGGGAGCATCCCAAATTGCATGTTCATCTACCTCATCGAACACATTACTGACAATTCTGTCAATCGTACGAAGAAGGTCTCCTCGAGTGCGAAAGTTCTCATCAAGAGTGATGAGACCAAGGGTTCGACGTGTGCGGATAAGGCCATCAGTATCGGATATGCCAAGGCCATCATCTAATGGAAGGGTTTTGAGTTCATTATGCAATAAAGAGGCACTCTGAAAACTTCCCTCAGAAGTGGGGGGAATAAAACGAGGGTCCCTTACAAGTTCATCCTGCATCCAAGCGGTCCTGAGTGAGGTCTCAGCTGCATTAGCAGCAGCGACCTGATTGCCTGCAAGGCGCATCACGGCAACATCTGCTTGCCGGAATCGATAGATTGATTGCTTTACATCACCAACAACACACACCGTTGGCTGCCACATGATTGGAGAGGAGGGGTTTGTTGAACAGAATAAACGCGTCAAAAGGCGCCACTGTTGGGGAGACGTGTCTTGGAATTCATCAATGATGTACGCACGATATCGGTTCCGAATATTTTGCAGACGTGAGATCCGATGCTCGAGGTCTTCAACTGCTGGACCTGCGAGATCCTCGCCTAGGGAGCGACCAAGCCTCAAAGCATCAGTGATGTGGGCATCAGACCATCCTGGGCGGATGTTTAAATCGCCATCAAGGGCATCCACCATAACACCAGGATACCATGACCTGCAGATTGTAGGACACCTTGTTAGAAGCAGATCCTCGGCTGCCTCGGCTACATCGCTATGGTCTTCGAGTCTGCGCTGCTCCTTGATGTGTCCATCCACTTTAGCAACAAGATGGCCAAGACGTACCGCATCAACGATGAGACCAAGATCTGTCTCTGCTGAGAGGCTGAGAATTCCTTCAGGAATAGGAGAAAAATTTGACCAACCAACGGCATTTGGACGCAAAACTTCGGGTACCTGAGGCATGTCTGGTGGATGATGCCGGCAAACATCGATGGATGCGTCTCGGATACGCTGACCTGAAGGAGATTCAATATATTCTGCAATTTCTTCCATTAGATGAGTGATTTCGAAAAGAACATTCTGATGCTTAGCTGCCTTGAGTTGACTTGGTGTCCGAATGCCATGAGGCCAACTGTCAATCGTTTGAAACCAGCGACCTCCTTTGAATGGATGAGAAGACGACCCAAGCCAATCCTTTGAACTTGTGAGAATTCGAAATAAATGGCCCAATCGTTGCATTGTACCAACAATATCAATGGGTCTTGGCAGGTCAGTAGTGTGAAGGAACGCATGAACGCGAGTTTTCGGGTTCAAATCAAGCAAGCGGAGGCTTTCCACAGCATCTGGTTCGCGCATCCTTTCAGCAAGAGAAAGGAATCGATCAAGGCATTCCTGTGCATCATTGATACTGATATCAATCATATCGAGATTAAGGGCATCTTCTGCAACAATGGAAAGGCGTTGACGACCAATCGAAGATGCCATTCGCATCTCGGCTTCGGCGGCGAATCCAGCTGAATTACGTAATTTGCTCAGAACTTCCACCAATCGATTTCGGCTACCGAAGGCTATGAGCATCCTATGACGAAGATCTCTCAATTCTTCTAATTCCACTTGGGTAAGGCCCAATGTGGATGCTTCAAGAGGGGAATTCGCACGTAATACTGCATCAACCACGGTGGCATTCAAAGTGGCCCTTTCATCATCCTCTACTAGACGTCTGTTAGGTTCCCTGATCAAACTTGAACGCCATGGCTGGATCAGATTCGTGATGAAGGAATCGATAGTGCCTATCGAGGCGTGATCGATATCAGATAACACATCAAGGGGTTCTGCATCACTCAGGCGTGGATCTCCACTTTCAATGCGCTTCATCAATACTGAACGAATCCTATCTTTGAGTTCTTGAGCCGCGTCAACTGTGAACGTGAGAGCAACTATCTCAGATGGCTGAAGACCATGCACGCCCATCGACCCATTGCCAGTAGTATGGAGACGAACCGCTCGTTGCATTGGGTCAAGGATGTGGAGGACATATCGCTCCGACATCACTCTGGTCTTCCCAGTCCCGGCACCTGCGTCAAGGAGAATATGACGGTCAAGATCAAGACCAAGAAGTTGGCCTGTGTTGATGTTCATGGGATATCCTCACGATGGCCTACTCCACAGGCTGAGATGACGGGACAATGTGAACAAAAGGAGCCATGTGTAGGGGGCACGCGGCCCATATTCGCTGCATCAATGACATTCTTAGCTATGGAAAGACGTTCTTGGAGCCAGCCATCAAAGGGATCCGAATGACCGCTTGAAGCAAGCCCATGCATCATGGACAAACCATGATCTAATTCACCCGAGATTTGGTGTGACTGGCGTTTGATGGCAAAATGATCTACTTGAGCGCCAATGATTACACCGCCGACACCTACGACCATGTCACCGGGATTAGTGACCTCCCACGCGCGAGCATAAAGAGCAAGTTGAACATCTTCGAAGATCATCTGATGCCATCGCTTCTTCGGCCTTTTTCGGTCCTCACTACCCTGAACGAATTTGATGTCACGGATCATAACACAACGGCGGGGATTGAATTCTGCTCGTTCGGGGCCAAATGGTGCAATTGAAAATGGTGCATCTGAATCTAGCCATTTTCCAGATGGGAATGGAAGAAGTTCAACGCGGTCGATGGCACCATGCACAGAGCGCTCTGAGCCGATCAGAGGAGGATCTGGATGAGAGGTGTCAAATCGGTGCTCAAGACTTAAGACGCGGTGCGATTCAAGATTGAATTCACTCTGAACTAGATGCCGGACGATTCCATCTATCCTTGGTAAAAGTGGTTCGTCATCATCGTGATTGGACATCGGCCATGGATCCTGACCGAAGAGATGTCTATGCAATGCGGCGGCACCAGCGTCACCTGAACGCAACCACGCTTCTTGATGAATCAGCCTCAAAGTGAGGTCATGAATGATCTCATCTACATCATGATGCGATGATTCAAGACGATTCGTACCTCCATCACCCCTTTCTTTGTGGACCACGAAACCAAGTGTATCTGCTATTGTTTCTGCCCAGGCACGGTGAAGGATATTTCCAACTCTGTGACTTGCAACCCCATCATCCAAAGCATCGGTGATCTGCACTCCCAATACGCGAGTCATCCAAGCCCTACGGGGGCATTCGAGCCATGAACGAAGACCAGAGGCCGACCATCGTTCCAATTTCATCGGTGGTCCATCACCCATACGAGCGTCATGGGCCACAATACCTGAAGGACGGGGGTGGAGGGGTCGAGGATCTCGACTTGGGTTGTTGTATCCATTCGGTGAACGACCACCAAGAAGCACGCCTGGTGGAAGATTCGATGAACGATGCTCAGACATATGTCTGGGAACGTTCTTTGAGGAGGGTGTGAGAGTCATTTTTGAAATCGACCACAATGAAGGATGCCGTTCAGGGAGAAGATAGATGTCATCAACTTCTGCATTGCGAGGTTGATTAGCAAGGTTGTTCTTGAGCATTAGGCCGTCAAATGGAAAGGCAACGCTACGGTTATTCAAAGGACGATGTAGGAGGTCGCTAGTCATTCCTTCACGTGCCATCACTCCAAGGCGAGCACGCCTATGCTGGTGTGATTGTGATGTGGGTAGAAGATGACGGCCATAGGCCTTCCATCGGCTATGTATCCATTCGTCGGTCTTGGAGAACATTCCTGGAGAAAGTTGCAGCCACTTGGGTGGTTTCTCCCAAATTAATCGATCCATCACATTCAGCGTTGCAAGGGAGAGTGGAGTGATTCCATCGGCTGAAGGATCGAGCACAACGGCATTGATGCCAGAAGCAAAGCAAAGATCCATGATCTGAAGATGACCACCAAGGGTATCTCGTGGTCCTCGGAAACCAAAATTACGGGCTTGTTCCTCATCAAGCAGGGGGAGTTTTCGCATGCTTGTACTAGAATACTCACTCGACAGTCCGGCGAGAATTAACAAATCGCATTTCGATCCAGCTGCTTGTTCAGGAGGCAATATCTGGATGCAGTGTCGATGGGCGGAAGGAGATGGCTGATCCTCAAGCATACGAAAGAAACGAGGGGCCCAGGCCAGCGCATCCTGTTCGGCATCAATACCAAGAAGAGATTCTAACCGCGTCAATTCTTGAATTGAAGAGATGGCATCCACAAAATCACTGGATGAGCCATGGCCCGGGCATGCCTGAACAAGGAGAGAAATGGCTTCGACGGGATCGGTGAGAGGAGGAAGGAAGAGATGTGTCTCTAAATCGTGACAACCCACGACCTGTTCGGAAAGTCGTTCACGATCTGAAGGCATCAACCATGGCCCAAGAAGATGAGCCAACGCATGCAATGCAAGTTGAGTGGATTGTCTCGCCTCACGTCGTCGAGGGTGAAGTTCCTGACGTAGTGGAGCATCAAGAATATCCAACCACGCACCAAGCGCTCCAGAGCCGCCAACGATGTGATGAACACCCCCCAGTTCAGACACTTCATTCGGATCCAACACCACATTGAGAGGCTGTGTGGAATCTGGCCCATGAATAAAGGTGGAAAGGACTGAATTGAGGGGAAGGTCGCGGGAAAGGCGGCGCATTCTGGTCCGTGACCAAGCATCTGCTGATGTTGCAGTCTCAATCAAATGTCTGAGTGATGGCCCGACCTTATGCTCTGGTTGGTATTCCCAATATCCAGAGGCAAGAAGATGGCGCTCCCATTGATCTATGCGACGGTCATGTGCCCAATCAACTATGGTCACTGAAGGTGATGAGTGATCTGATTCTGAAATATACCCTTGAAGAATTGAGAGGGATGCTTCAATCTCCCCTTCACTACCTTCAGTCCCGATGCGCACGTAAGTGGGTGATTCGGATTCATGTACGGAATCAGAGGAGATTCGATTTGTAGAAATACTCTCTGACCATAGACGAATTCCTGCTCGGCCATCACCAAGGGAACCGGGAGCATGTATCTCATGAATCGAGACATGTTGTTGAATCGTACGAAGGAACTTCAACATCTGACCGGATGTGATTGAAGGGATGTGTACCAGTATGACTTCACTGGCATGAAGTAGGGTAAATGGTGTCGTGCCATTCTTCAATTTCTCAATGAGTTCATTCATTTGAACTTCGAAAGGGCTTCGGCCAGTTCGCTGTTGAATTGTCTTCAATGACCGGCTGACAATGCTGAGATCGATCGTATCAGCCAAGTTTCCCTTAGGAATTGATTCTTTGAGCAAAGCCTGATGGAGAATGTACTCATCTCTCATGCGCCAGCGCATTGAATCATCAAGCCCTACGATAGACTGGCCTATGGCCAATTCCTCAGCAATGATAGGGGCCAAAGGATCTTGAATCTCTAAATCGAGTAAACAGCGTTGAGCAAGACCTCGTACTGTAGTCACTCTGTCCGCATCGATTGGACCTTGCATGCGCTGCTGGACAGCTTTCAGAAGAGTTCGTCGGCCTTCATCACTCGGCATCACGACAAGCGGCGCACCGGTTCGGTCAGGATTTCGTTCATGCTGCTCAAGAATCGTCGACAGATCTTCATGGAGACTAGGCCCCCATGGAACGACCTCCACGCTACAGTCAAACGCCATACTTGCCACTCTTGCACAAGGAACCTCTTGAGGGTTTCTCAAATCATCGTGAATGCCTTGACTGTACGATCCACGTCCTCATCAGTAATATGCAGGTGAGTGACGATTCTGATACTCTCTTGACTGACTGAAAGTACATCCACTCCTTGTGAAAAGAGGGAGTCAACTACGTCTTGAGCGGGAATTTTGCAATTCACATAGACCATATTCGTATGCACCCCCTCAAGATATGTCGTAAACGAATCCATACTTCCAATAGATTCTGCAAGGTATTGAGCACGGGTGTGATCCTCGGAGAGTCGGTCGATGTGATGATCAATTGCATACAATCCACCTGCTGCAATGATACCGGCCTGCCGCATTCCGCCACCAAACATCTTGCGCCACCTATGGGCCTCGCCAATGAACTCGGATGACCCAACAAGGACACTACCGACAGGAGCACCAAGTCCCTTGGACAAACAGATAGACACGGAATCATAATCGCGGACAATACGTGCTGGTTTGGTATCTGTAGCAATCACTGCATTGAACATTCTGGCACCATCCATGTGCGCCCTACAATCATGATCATGAGCAACCTTGGCGATCGCGTCCAACGCCTCTAGCGAGTAGCAAGTACCTCCGCCGCGGTTTGACGTATTTTCAACACAGACCAAACTACCATTTGGAAAATGGCTAAGGCTGCCATCACCCTTCCGTATCGAACGAGCGACTGAAATTGGATCCATCACTCCATACTCGCCCTGAACCAGAGCGACTGAACATCCAGACAATGCAGCGAAGCCCCCCCCTTCGTAGATGTAGATATGGCTGGTGCTCTCAGTGATGATTTCATCACCTGGATTCGTATGGGTGCGAATGGCAACGGCATTTGACATCGTACCACTCGAAACGAATAATCCAGCTTCCTTCCCAAGCATCTGTGCGAGTCGTTCCTGTAATTCAATCACTGTCGGGTCATCTCCAAGAACATCGTCACCAACAACTGCTGTCGACATTGCTTGGCGCATGCCAACGGTTGGCTGAGTCACAGTATCGCTCCGAAGGTCGACACGGTCGCTGTCATACTCCCACATGCCCTGCACTTGCGGGGAAAGGGTTTGGTTCCATTGGTCTGAAGGCGTGAATCAAAGAAGACGAAGATGGCCAGTAATTTGTTCAAGATCTGATTCAGATGCGGGGCCGATAGCAAGTACTGTTGTTGACCCTGGTTCGACCTGAGTATGACCTGCATCGCGAACACCGTACGTTCTGATGCCTGCTTTTCTTGCCCTATCTGAGATTTGGAGAAGAGATGAGCCATCTTCAGAGCGGACGATGATCTTGCCAGCCCCTCGGGACCGCCACGCGCTGAGCAGAGAGGGGTTCTCCCTCTGAATTTGTAGTGCGACCTCCATGCACGCGTGCCCCACTTGAGATGCGATTTTGCCCTTACCCATTCCAAGACCTACGTCAATGACACATACGAGTTTCAGAGGACCGGATGGAATCGAATGATCACTTCCTGACGAAGCTCTACGCCACCAACCCTTCATGGGACAAGGACATCAACTGGCTGCTTATGATTGAGCACCACTTGCGCATCGTATGGACTTCGTTCCTTGGTGGGATGAGGCAAAATCAGCATTGGAAGGGGATTCAACGCTATCGGATGTTATCTCAAGATACCCTCACGAAGGATTAGCCATACAGAAGGAGCCATTTCAGACATTGGCACGGGCAATCATTGGCCAACAAATTTCAGTAAAAGCAGCAGATGCTGTATGGCGACGATTAGAAGTAATGTGTAACGGAAAAATCGAAGCTAGCACGATTGGCGGCCTCACAGTTGACGGCATACGGTCAATTGGGTGTTCCAAGCGAAAGGGAGAATACCTGATCCACATTGCTGAACGAATCGATGATCTCATTGAAGAGGGATTCAAGGAGGAGAATTCTGTGCTCATCAAACGATTGACTGCACTGCGAGGCATCGGTCCATGGACTGCAGAGATGTTCTTGATCTTCGCACTTGGCAAGCCAGATATATTTCCCATCGGTGATGTGGGCCTCATCAGAGGATTACAACAAGTGGTGCCAGAGACATTGAACATGGAGTCAGACGATATCGTGAACTTCGCCAAACGGTGGATTCCTTGGAGAACTGCCGCTACGTGGTATCTCTGGCGGGCAATCGACCCCGTTCCAGTTGCTTACTGAACCATAGCAACTTCACTACTTTCGATAGCTGTAATATGACGAGGTTCATGATTCAGTAATGCATTTGTAATCGGAACCAGGGCTGTGATAAACAAACCATTTCCAATCGCATGATAGGTATCGAACAAAAGACCGTTCCAGAGATATCCCACATACTTGAGAATTCCATATTCAAGAGCTGGAAGAGAGACAATCCATCCAAAGGGATATGCAAGCAAAGATGCAACCACAGCGGTGCGCCACAATGAGAGACGATTTGCTTTCATGAGATATGGTCTAGCTGCTGCTCCAACATAGCCAATCACACTCCATGCCATCACTTGGTGTAGAGTCCATACACCCATCCCAAGTTCAAGATTAGAAATGAGGGTAGCCACAATGGCGCATGAACTTGCTCGGCGCCCCCCAACCAAGGCACCAACGATGAAAATGAAGGGCGTGATTGGTTGGACACTTGGAATGACATTCGTAACGATTCGGCCAAATCCTGCTGCTGCTGCTGCGACCATTATCAATAAGATCTGTGTCCAACGACGTTGGAGAAAGTCCGGTGCAAGAAGAGCGATTGACGCGAGGGCCAAGGAGATATGAAGCAGTAAAAAGGGGCCAGATTCAAGGCCATGGAGGTCGAAGAGCACGAGGATAACTCACATCACTTTGTGTTTCAGGCTTGTGTTAAGAAAACGTACTCAATCACCCTTCATAGGACTCAACTGACTCAAGAACCCAAGAAAACTCTGTTTCTTCGACGATTGTAAGACTGTCTGGACCAACAGTGGCATCTACTCCATTCATCTTGAATGCCCAATAGGCTGTCTGATTACCAGATACACCATCTATCGTATGAATGAAAGGGCCCATGCCAACGTAATATGTCACTCCGAGTGAAAAATTCTCACGTATCTGCACCGCTTCCATAACACGATATGCTGTGAGACCTTCTTCCACCATGAGTGGGTCAAAGGTGATTGTACCATTCACCAATCGGGGCCCAAGATGTGTGACATTACTCACCCTGTCTTTGAAATCAAGAGAGAGGGTGACGGGTATCTCACCTTTCTCATTGGGTGAAAGTGAGGTTGGATTTCCACTTCGGCCAATACAGCCGGATGCTGCTGCCATGAGAAAGACTGCCGCAAGAAGGCTAACACCAGACTTGGTCATTGGTTTGCCCATGCTTTAGGCGATTCAAGAAGTCTGTAAGAGACTTACTCTTCACGACCACGGCGGGCACTGGCGACGACAACTGCACCGAGCAGGCCAGAAATTGCAAGCATCGCACCAAAGCCTGGCAGACCGCCTTCATCCTCTACTGCGGAAGCGGCTGCCTTCTCTGCATCTGTGGGGCCAGTGTTGATCGGATCACCGGTGGTCGGCTCTGCCGGGGTGGTCCCCGTACCTGCATCGGTAAAGAGAATCGTTTGATTCGTCTTCCACGTCACTGTGACCTCATAAGTAAAGGAAGCAGCATAGGCAAGTTCTCCTAGCTCAACGTATGCTTTAGTCGAATCACTGGGCATCGTATTGACCGTCTTCATCGCATTATTAATTTTCACAACAACATCAAGATGGGTCAGATACTCTGCTGAGTCAATACCATCAAAGTCAACGATGATTTTCCAAAGTGCTTTGTCGCTTGTATCAACCTTCGGAGTCACACTGACGATAGTGATGTCAACACCTGTTGTTGTGGTAGGTAGTGTACATGAACTATCATCAACAGTGGCTGCGGGATTGTAATTGGTTGCTGTTGGGTTTGTACAACCAGATACATCGGTTGGGGCAACTCCATTCACAGTAATTGATACAGAATTGTCTGTGAGTTGGTTCGCAGAACAGCTCGCAGAGAATTGAATTCTGTAGTAAGCACCCTGAGAAACGGATGTGATATCATAGGGGGCCGACATGCGATGAACTGTCCCTACCTTGACGATGGTGATCGACTCAGGAGTACTGCTATCATCACTACCTGCAGTCTTCTTGACTGCGAAACTGCAGTCACTGTAATCTGCAAGATTATTCGGACTGAGAGTTACAGTCAATGTCATGTCAACGTCATCACCTGCTGGGACATCAACAGACCCACCAGTGCAACTTGGGTCACACGTGACTGAAAGACCAATCTGAGCACGGGCTTGTTCCATTGTCTCCCCGGCGACAATATCGAATTTGATATCGTCCATTGCGCTGAACATACCTATACTGTTCTGAGCCTGTGCTTCAATGAGGACTGAACATTTTGTACCGACAGCCTGATCAAGCAGCCAGCCACACGCATCACGAAGTCTTCCATTCATGGCGAGTTGAGCGATGTCGAACTGCCAGGTATCTTCACCTTGAGCGACCTCGGTTACTGCAACCGACGCATCATAGGCGAGTGTGCCATTGATTCTATAGCCATCATTGTCCTCTGGACATTGGTCACCACAGTACTCTGCATGACCGATCTTAATATTGACAGAGGTGGCATCTTCTGCGGTTCCGGTGATAGATAGGGGTGCGCCTTGTTTGGCGCCCGCAAGTGATGAGGCATCGAAGGCCACGTCTGCTGGAGCGGCAACATCTGTCCCAAAGGAGATGCGGGCAGACTGGATGTCATAGAGTTGGTCTCTATCAAGCGATGCAAACCACCCTGCTGAATCTTCGGCCAAAACGATGTCACCGGATTTACTTCCTGCCTTGGAAGTGATGGTGGGTGTTGAAAGAGAGAAATCATTACCTCCATTCACTATCTCAATCCTCAAACTGAGTGGTGCTGATCCACTGAAAGAATAACCAGACATTTGTGGGGTGCTCGGCCACAGATTATCTGAAAGTGTGTCCTCAATAGCCATGGATTGGCCGATAGTTGCGTTGGAATCCCACGTGAAAGTTGATGTCACAGTGACGGTCGATGCTTCGTAAGTCGCCATGTCTGTCGCAGCCGTTACAGTATTACCTGTAGCGAAATTGAAGGTCCCGCCAGTAGTGGTGGAGGTGGAAGTCGTCTTCCAAGTGACTATGTTTGAGGAGGCATGGTCGACGCCAACGAAGAAATCAAACACGTGCTCATCTGCACACAACCCTGCCCAATTCTCATCAAATTTTCCGTCGCGTGCTGCGGCCATGGATTGACAATCTGCCTCGACATCTGCGAGGCGTTGCGTATTCTCATAGTTCCCGCCGCCGAAGATGGTGGTTCGAAGCCCGTCTGATCCTCCAAGGTATGGGCCGTCATCAGCTGCGGTGACCGTCAACGTGGATGTATAGGAGCGTGCCACTGGGTCCACGCTCAAGACCATCTCTCCCGATGTGAAAGAGGGTGGTACAAGGTCGCCGATCAAGGTGTTGTTGTGAGAGGTCATGTTAGCTGGAACGAATTCAAGGTACTCCTGCTTAACCATCATGTCAACCGTGCCAGGCAGGTAGAGGATAGCATCGCCATCATTGACATTCATTGAAGACGGATGATCACAGTCAATGGCTGGGGTCCACATCTGATTCACTGAATCATAGGTATGTGGATGCCATGACCAGCCTGACTCGCCCCACATTCCAAGCCCATATTGATCATTGGTCATGATTTCCCCAACGATTGGGATGTCAATCTGACGTTGGGAGGGGGGGTCCGCATCGCTAGTTGGAGTGTAGGGGGGTGGTGCATTGGTGCAAAGGCCTTGGAGACCCTCAAATTCTTGGGATGTCTCATTATAACCTTGAGAAAGGGAGCGGAATGCTCCTCCAGTCATGAGCCAATCGTATTCAAGACCGAAACTCATGAGCGTTGAGTACATGTTTCCAGTATACATAGATTCATGCTCAAAGGAGTAGACTCTCCACTTATCTTCTGAGCGGTCCTCCATGAAGAATCCGACAGTTACACTCTGCGCTCTATCCGTTATACCATCACTTGCGGCGCCACCATTACTGCCGTCATCGATGGAGAGGTTGCGGTCGGGAAACGCTGCTGGTCCAAGTATAAGTGAAGCGGGGTTGTGCTGGTCGACGAGGGTGAATCCAAAGATTGAGGTGCCACCTGGCATACAATCTTGCCAAGGACCACCTGGGTTGTAGCCAACATCGCAATTCTGGGCTTCTGTATCATTGGGATCACCGAACGTCGGGGACCAAGCCATGGTCGCATTCGACCACCTGAAGAGTTTCCACTCCAAACCCGCCGACAATCCGTGCACGTTGTTGATCATCTCAATCTTCTTGTCCTCACCTTCAAGACCAGCAACCAGTGGTTGGGTTTCGTTGTAGTGGGGAGCATCGCAAGTCGAAAGAACAGTGTTGATCATATCTGGTAATTTAGTACCCATGCCTACAGTCATGTATGGGGTCCAACACGAACTGATGTTCTGTGGATTAATCGACATATCTTTCGGCATTTCAACATAGAATGCTACTTGAATATCAGTTTCTGATTGGCGCCCCGTATCGGCCTGAGCGGAAAAAAGGGCAATCGGTGATATCAGCAGCATAGCAATTACAATCAATGGTGTTCGGGTCTTCATAGGCAAGCCTCCGTAGCGGCCATCTGTAATCCCTAGGTGCCTGTTATAACCACTTCGGAATTGACAAACGCTCTGAACTACTGGGCAGTCATATCGCCGATAGCTTTTCTCAGAGTTTCGGAGACGGCGCGGCCATCGGCGGCACCACCGAGTCGATTCATAACTGCACCCATGAGCGGGCCCATCGCCCCCATACCGCGCTCAAGAATAAGAGGTGTCATCTCCTGAACAGCCTCTTGGACTGCTGCATCCAAAGCATCCCCCCCTGCTGGAACAAAACCAGCTTCAAGTGCCTTCATGGAGAAAATCTCCACGCGCTCATCGAAAGAGAGGGGGGGGGAGGAAGGAGTCTGCCACAAGCCTTGGGCAGACTCAACCATGCCATCTCGGGTTACCAATCCCCCCTCGCGAGCATGGAGGGATATAGCTAGTAGGGACCAAGGGACCGCCTCTTCAGCAATCTTGACGCCTTCGGCTATTTCGGCACGGGTAGTATCCAGAAGCATAGTGGCCCAAGCCTTTCCGGGCAGAGGTGGGCAACCATCTAGGGTTCCTTCAACACCCTGAATGAATATTTCATCAATCTGGCGTCGAACAATTTGCTGTGCTTGATCCTCTGAAATACCATACTCGCCTGTGAGGGAGTGTACTCGCTCTGAAGAGCGCAGAGGAATGTTTGAACGAATTCGAGCCCAGCGGACTGGGTCCAATCTGATATCGGGAAGATCTGTTTCGGGATACATACGAGCACCGGTCGGCAGGGGTCGCATGGGGCGCGTTGACATGTCTGGCTCTACTGCGCGCACCTCTCGGGGAAGGCGGGAGAAGGCTTGGCGAGCACGCGTAACGACTGCTTCGAGAGCAAGACGCGCCTGCCAGTCTTCTGCCAGAATAATACAACATGCATCCTTTGGACCCGCTCTCATCATCGCCTTCAATCCATCAAGTCCTGCAGCATCCAGGCCATATCCTGGAAGTTCATCACTCTGAATCATTCCGTTCACGCCCGCTAGGCGTGCTGCTCCTGCCAATTCCATCCCTAATCGTGGAGAGGGGCGCCCTGCAATAGAGTCGCCTTTATTTCCAAGAAGACCTGCAAAACCAGGGAGGATAATGCCAAGGAAGGCATGACCAGACTTGCGTGCACGTTGAATGATCTCATGCTCCGATGTGGACCACGCTGTGGTTACGTCAACAATGTCCAAGGGAATGGCGGTAGTTAGGATCTCATGAGTCGTTGTTTCAAGATCTACATCATCATCGGCGCGTGAAGGGGGCAGCGGATCCATGTCATGGCGATGGCGAAGTTCATTCGCGTAGGCATGCATCCCGAATTGACGCAAGATTTCATTCTCAATAATGACGGGAATCTGGTCAAGATCCTGGCACCCTTTGATCTCAACTCGATCGCCGCAAGCGATACTGACATTGAGATCCTGACGTATCGTCCCTAGGCCACGCCGTACTCGCCGAGTATCAACAAGGATGGCACCGAGTTCTGCTGCGACTGCTTGTGCATGATGTGGGCTCTGGATATCTGGGGCTGTAGCAATCTCAATGAGAGGTATGCCTAAACGATCGAGGGTGTAAATGGCAAGGCCACCTTCGGGACGGTGACCAGGGGGGTGTCGTGCCGAATCCTCCTCAAGAAGAATCACATCAATGCCAACATGAATGTCATCGACGACCAAGTGACCATCAGATGCTAGAAGAGTGGTGCGTTGAAAGCCACTGGTGTTCGAACCATCGATCACTGTCTTGCGCATCGTTCGCAGAGTAGAAGTTGGCTTCGCGTTGAGCATGCATGCTATCAGTGATGCTACGTCAATGGCATTCTCATCCAATGGATCTGGTGGTGATTCATCTAGTTCAATCAAACCTGCATTCGGAGAGACAATGTAGCGGAATGTTCGGTTGCGTTCTGCCTCGAATCGTGCTGATATGTCAACGAATCCAGCGTCTCCACTTGCCGCAACGAGTCTTCGCTCGACCTGACACCAATCCTTTGGAATCTCTTCAAGGGGGTAATCCCAGAGGATGGAGGGTTGGCGGCTGTGGAGTTTTCCTGTATCGAGTTGACGGTGTATCTCCAAGCCACACATGAACCCCATTTCCTCGAGGTTAGCAGTGGCAGGATCGAATGCGGTCAGGTCCACGGAGGAGGAGAAGCGACCGGGATACTAATGCCTATCTCCGATTCAACCAAGCTCATAGATGCCGTGTCGTGGATTATACAGAACGCCAACCTCACTCAGTTTGTGAAGTGCATTCTTGACGCTTCTTTCAGACATCCCTTCGCGGGTGCACTCACCAATAATCGTCGCTTCATGTACTCCATTTCTTCCATCGCTCATACGCTTGATGACATCAAGAATTACATCCTGGTTCTTTCGTTGTGAAACGTTCTTGCCAGTAGAGAGTTCGACCTCATCGAAGTCTTTGCCCATCATCTCACTGCGCCAATGCTCCATGATCATGATCGCCGTCTTCGCGTCCTCAACAGTTGCTACTTCTCGAAGGTGAAGCCGGGCTGAAGCCTCAGTCATTCGGATTGCTGCCTCAGCACCCCGTGGGGTAATGGCAATCCGTGAATATCCATCTGTGGTATTCTCTCTTTCCCGCGGGTCACGCGTGTCAATGTAAAAATCACGAATGAGATCTGCTGCCTCATCATCAAGAACTGGATGGCATGTTAATCGAGCATGTGCGACATACTTCCGAATGAAATATGGAGTTAGAACCTCCTCCTCCTCGTCGATAATCATAGTAACTCCTGTCTCAATCAATGCATTCAGAGAGCGATGGCCATGGCTTACTTTCTCTGCGCGTCCTTTACGACGATTCTTCAGAATCCTGCCCACTATTTCCAAATCATGCTCTTTATCGGGCCTATCCAGCATTGTCCAAATTATGTCGAAACGGCTGATAAGTGAGGCTTCAAGTTGTGTCTGTGTTGTCAGAACTTCTGAAAGATTGAATTTACTATCTTTAGGGTTAGCCGCCGCAACGACTGGCGCACGGCAATTGAGTTGGGCGTGAATACCTGCCTTATTCACGTGAATGCGCTGCTGCTCAAGTGCCTCGTGCATTGCTGAGCGATCCTCGGCATTCATCTTGTCAAGTTCATCGATGGCCGCTAGTCCAAGATCTGCGAGAACAAGTGCACCCGCCTCAAGGGTCCAACGGCCACCACTCAATTCATCCTTAACTGCAGTTGCAGTCAGTCCAGCTTTAGAGGCTGATTGGCCTGAGGCTTTGACCCCTCTGGGAGATAAATCGGCCATGTAATCAATCAATTGAGATTTCCCAGTTCCCGGATCGCCAAGCATGAGGATATGTATGTCGCCGCGCATGCGACGGCCATCTTGATGCCGGCGGGCAACACCACCGAACAATTGTAGTGCTAGAGAGCGCTTGATGTGGGGATAACCCTCGATAGAGGGAGCGATAGAGTGCGCCACATATTCCAACACATCTGGGCGGCTCGAGACCAATTCAATGCGTTCAACATCCTCGTCGCTAATTCCAATTTCGCCGTACACTCGATTCTGCATCTCGATGCTCTGAAGAGAAAGTCGCATCTCAAGGACCGGGGATGGGCGGCTAGAAGTACCCTGCTGCCGAGTATAGAGGTAACCGTTGGCAATCAAACGGTCTCCGGGCTTGAGAACGCCTGCCAGATCCTGTTCTGCAAGCGCACTGATGCGCTCTGGTTGAGCACCGGAATCGACATTTTCCGGCATCTCTTGGAGTTCGATGAATTGGGTATCAACCAATTCTTCAGTCCTAGTCTCAAGCACCCATTCAGTCTTCGCACGAGGAAGACCACATCCCTCATTCTCAGTGGTGCCTGTACAGGACATTGGAGTAATGAGTATATTCTCATCATCCTGATCAACAAGGGTAAGATTACCACAACTTCGACAGCGGAATCTACCTACATACGTCATTGGGCGCACAGCTGAAATGCGTGAGACGATTGCTTCCACACCCACCATGCTGAACACATCTTGTGATCTTACTTCCTTGACCAAGCGAAGACGGTCAGGGGGCAAAGAAAAGATGCGGAGAAATGGTTGGATGGATTTGGCATGGCGCTCAGAGATGAATTCGTGGAGAACATGCTTTCCGGTCTTGATATGACGAGCGGGTGAGGCCATCAATGCCTGTGCGAATTCAGGATGAAAATTATGGAGTTCACCATGTGTCACCTTGAGATGGCGGTGTTCAGGCCATTGAATCGCAAGATGTGATATCCGGGTCACAAGGGCGTCACTCTCGAAGAATGACCGCCAACGACCGGGGATGTCAACTGATGAAATCATGCGAACCTTAGATACCGGTGAGTGGGGGCATATCAATTGTCGCTTCACAACCCCCTTTTTTCCAGTGGAAAAACAGTGGCTTGTGCTGCAATTCCCCAGTCTTTGAATTGGACAGATAACCATAGAACATCATCGGTCTCTGGCGTCCTTTGACAATATTTCTGGGACGCTTATTCCATTGGATAGTCTCATGCACGTCCTGGTGTTGCCACCGTCATGGATTACGCCCATTCCGGCGTTGACATCAGCCTTGAAGCGCGTAGCGTCGCCGCATTGGTCGGGGCGCTTGGACCTTCTGTGCGGAAGAAAGGACAACTCGGTGCGCCTCTAGGAGAAGTTGGAGGTTTTAGCGGGTTAATCGAATTTGGACAAGACGCGTTGGCACTGTGCACTGATGGTGTCGGAAGCAAACTTCTACTCGCGGAGCAATATGGCTCTTGGGACCATGTCGGGATGGATTGCGTTGCTATGAATGCGAATGATCTGTTATGTTGTGGTGCCGAGCCTCTTGCGTTTGTCGATTATCTCGCAGTGCCTAGGGCTGATGAGGATCTTCATGCCAAATTAGGGGAATCACTCCATCGTGCCGTCACCGCCGCAGGAATGACCTTGTGCGGGGGTGAAACCGCTACATTGCCTGGAATTGTCCATTCAATCGACCTTTCAGGTGCCGCACTTGGCCATGTTCCTAGACGAGAGACCATCGAACAGGAACTGATCGGGCCAGGCGATGTACTCATAGGACTGCCAGCTAGTGGATTCCATAGTAATGGATTCACTCTCATTCGAGCCGTTCTCGAAGCTAGTGGAACAGATGCAGGCCAGCCTCCGCCATTTGATGCATCATGGGGTAGTAGAGTTACAGGGATTGATTTCGAGCGTTTAGTTGACGTCCTCCTTGAACCAACTCGGATTTACACCACTCCACTCACAGGGCTATTCGACCTATTACGTTCTGGAAATGGTGATGGGAATTGGAATGATTTGCATGGCCTTGTGCACATCACTGGGGGGGGGTTGGAAAACATCCTGCGTTTAGGGGCCCAGTGCACATTCGTAATCGATGCGCCTCTTCCAACGCCTCCTGAAATGATGTGGCTGGCTAGGGCTGGGGGTGTTGAGATCGAGGAGATGTATCGTGTCTTCAACATGGGAATGGGGATGCTGCTGGTCGTGAGCCAGAATGCTGCAGACTACGTGCTAGAGTACTTACAACGTGATCTACCACATACCAGAATTGTAGGTCATCTAAAGGAAGGGAAAGCCGGCGTTGAGCACGCTCAAACTGCATTCGTTGAGTGAAGTTCATGGACAAATGGGATGGAAAGGGGCCATTTGGATGGCCGGGGGTAGCCACCCTTGAGGGGCGAACGCCACATCGCGTACCCAGTGATGCCATTCGTACAGACGGTGGGAAGGGGCCGGCTGAGAGAACTTCTTCAGTTTTTCATAACAGCGCTATGGCCGGACAGCGAACTCGCTCGGTTCTTATTATGGACGCCGTGATCCAAGGAGGGTTGCTCGGCGACGGGCCTGTGCGCGTGCTTGACATGTTGACTGGTTCGGGTATCCGCGCGCGGAGATGGGTTCACGAATGCACGCACGCCGGGCGACTCGTTGTGACTTGTAATGACCTTGAAAGAGAGGCGCTTGCATGGGCATCGGCAGTCCATGCCCTTCATCCCCCACCAGTTGGAAGATTGCAATTTTCTCATCATGACGGAAGAAGATGGTCTGATAGAGGATACCAATGGATTGACATCGATCCATTCGGTTCGCCTGCTCCATTCATTGATGCAGCATTGTCAAGTATGGGGCGGCGTGGAATCATCGCCCTGACAGCGACAGATGCGGCGGCTCTACGGGGAAGGTCAGCCAGTGCATGTTCACGTCGCTATGGAGCTAGGGTTCGCCCAGGACCGGCGTCTCATGAGATCGGACTCAGAGTTCTCATCGGATGGGCGGCACAACGAGCAGCCATGCATGATCGTACCATTCAACCACTTTTCAGCGCATGTGAAGATCACTATCTACGCATCACACTCTTGAGCGAACGCTCACCTAGCAGGGCCTCTTCATGGCGTGATAATATCGGATGGTGCGTCCACTCACCGCGCCCAAGAGAATTGAACAATGCGATATGGCCTATCGATGCAGGGGAACATCACGACGAACCACCTCTACGCATTCTTCTCCCATGGCACAACCCTCCAGAAATCATCGATGAAAGAGTATCAGGGCCATTATGGACAGGAGGTTTGTGTAACCCCATTATATTGAATGTCTTCAATGAAGAAAAAGTGCTTCTTAGCTGTGGGTTATTGCCTAATTCTGAAGACCTAGAGCGGGCTAAGAAGGACAAGCAGAGCATAGAGGAAGTAGGGATGGATGAGGTTGAGGTTGCTTCGCACAATGCCATGATTCAATCATGTGTCCGGCGTCGAAAAGAATTGGTCAAAATAGAGGACACCGCGATGTGGATTGGGACTGATGAAATCGCATCTCATCTCAAACTTCTAGGGCCACCTTCACTTGACGGGATTATCAAGGCATTGAAAGAGGATGGGGAACGGGTTGCTCCGGGGACTGGGGCCCGACCAGGTATCATCACTTCAGCACCTTGGAGAAAGATTGTTGTCAATGCGCGGGACATCAGTCCCAAGTGATGCTGACTTCTTGGAGATCCGCGTCATGATATGGAACCACAAGTGTGAGAATGCCATCTTTGACCGTGGCTTCCACTGCCTCTGAGTCAAAAGATTGTGATGGAACCACGCAGTGTTCGAATTGCTCGGGTGATTCAAGCAGCTGACCATCCTCAAGAACAAGTTCACGTGTTCTTTTCAAACGAATCTGAATGTGCCCCTCATCTGTAAGCACCTCCACATTTTCTTCCAACAATCCACGGACATCCGCAAAGAGAACGCCACGGTGAAGCGTTTCAGACCAATTGATCCGTGGTTTCCAAACCGAACCGCCAGCAGGCACCCCATCTGAAAGAGCAATATGGCCGCGGCCAGCGAGGACTTCTTCGATTGCCTGGCGGTGGCGATCGATCATCTCGATTGGACCAATATTTCGTGTCGATTCAACAAGCGTGCGGAGAAATTCCTTCGAGCCCTCACTCATGCTGCAACCTCATGTGGATCAACGGCGTTGGTCTCTAACAGGAACAGGCCAAGGCCTAGAATCAGAGGAATAAGAGCGGCATAAACGGCCATCCATGTCAGAGCCCTATCAGTCTGGGCCCAAGACCAACCCACTGACATGATCGCGCCGCATAGGATACAAGAAGAATAGGCAACTGTGCTGTTGGAGTGATCAAGATAAACGAATAATGGAGCTGACATTGCAACAGCACCAGTCAAGGCGGTAACTGCTCGAAAGGCTGTGAGCCAACCGAACCTAGCCAAAAGAAGATGGCAAAGAAAGAGGGTGGTAAATACAGCCAATAGGGCGAATAATGGGTGATATCTACGGTCCATCATCCCACCATCGGATCGAGTTCGTCATCGCCCTTGGGTGAAGGAAGCATAGCTTGTGCGCGCTGGAAGACCTCTTGCACACTTGATTCGATCTGCTGGGCATCGTCGAGCAGTTCATCGAGAGGTATGTCGAAATCGGTGAGCCGACCCATTGCTTCCACAGCAAGAGCGGCGGCGCGGGCATCTGGATACATCGGATTACACTCAGGCATCAGGGCGATGACATCTACTCCTAGGCGCTCACCTTCTGAGAGAATATGCCCCGCGATACCAGCGACAATGCCTTGTTCGATCTGTTCAATTCCGGCTTCGGCGAGAGTTTGGCGGGTTGCTGGGGTTGAGCCGACAGAAAAGAGATGAGAGGAGGAGGATGTTACCTCTTGCCTGACAAGGCCATCTATGATGAATAACGTTTGATGGCCACCTTCAACAAACCATTCAAACACAGTATTTGCAAACTGCACATCATGAGTGTTCTCGAATTGTATCTCCGCAGTGAACACACCGATGCCATCGCCAGAGTGGATACGAACTGGGTGTTTGGGGACGTGATCATGAATCAGGGCAACGGCTGGAAATCTCTTGTCAAGAACGCTCCCCACATGTTGAAGGTCAAATGTCCGGATAATATGACTCGCAGCGATGACACCAACCATTCCAACGGTACTGAAGCCTGCGACCGCTACGCCGCCTCCAACTGGGGGTTGATTTGTAGTGGCGTGCTGAACAAGAGCGAAATTCCCCCCTTGTTCAAATGAGGCGGTCATTTTTCTCCCTCAAAAACTTCCCAATCATCCATAGTCTCATCTCGGAAATACCACGCACCGTCCTCATCCTCCCACCACTCAACACCATCCTCATCGAGGATGACATCATCATCCTCTTCATCGTCGTAGGCCTCATCTTCATCGTCATAGGTTTCATCTTCATCGGTGTAGGTTTCATCTTCCACTATTTCTTCAACCTCTGGTGATGGAACCGGTTCTGGTTGCTTGGGCGCCGGATCTTCATCGGGTTCCGAGATTGATGGAGCCCGAGATTCACGCGCCTTCTGAGAGCGTCGAGCAAGGCGGGCACGTGCATCACCACCTGATTCCCCCTTCACACCTTCATCTGGAAGCGGAAGGGGTTTCTCGACTTCCTTCTTCTTCTTGGCTTCAGATAAGGATTGAGAGGAACGGACGATGTCCATATCATCAAAGTCAACGTATGACCCGCCGAAGTCATCGTCTTCATCCTCATCATATTCATCCTCTCGGTCTAATGAGTTCAGAAGTGACGAAAGGCCAATGAGAATGAAAAGAAGAGCTGCCATTCCAATGCCTGCGACCTTAGCAGATTGTGAGGCTGAAGTTGAATTCACTGATGTCGAAGCGTTGATCTGAGCTGACTCATTCTGCTCGCCATCACTTCCATTCAAACTGATATTCGTGTCCAGCACATCGGACACAGTTGAATTAACCGTATCATTCGTATCAATTTGGGTGATGGCCTCTTCCTCTTGAGGGCGTTCGACATCTATTGTTAATTCGACGGACTGTTCGATTGAAACCCATCCAGTAGCTCTACTCTCAAGGGTGAAATGAATCGGCAACGTAGTGATTGTAGTCTCTGCAGGCACTGAAATTTTCAGCACCAGTATCATTCCGGGATAACCAGGCGAGAGGGGGACTCCAATCGGCAGAGAGGAATGAATGTGTGCAGAGGGGGTGCCTGCAATTCCAGAAGGACGGCCCGTGAAGGTCACACTAACTCCATTGGTATTGATGATGGTGCAGGTGAGGTCCTGAATGCTTGATTCATCCGATAGTCCACTCACATTCGTATCACATGTGACGTGCAGCGCTGTCAGTTCGGGGGGCGTGACGTGGATTTGAATTGTGTAATCGATTGTACGTGAGATGTGATATGGCCCCGTGATCTCAAGGGTGAAGGTGAAATTAGCCCACAACCCGCCATCATCCACCATGATACCTGCAAGTGGAGTATCAAATTCAAACTCAAGGTCAATGGGCGAGCCGTGTGCAGGGAGGGTGGAATGAGTAGAAGAGACAGTGATGGTACCGTCGGTGGCTACTGTCATCATCGCATTTTCAAGAGTGAATGGATAAGCAACATCATCCGCATTCTCAATCGTGCAAGTAAGACTACGCTGTAAGGCATCATCCAGTTGATACGCAGAAATCTGCCACACCTGAATGGGGCACACTAACTCCGGAGTCGTAATCAATTCCAATGAGGCTTCGATCAAAGTCACGGCAACTGTGGAAGGAGATGAATTCAACCATGCAGGTGGGTTTTCCAGAGTGATGGACGCCTGACCACGGGCATCCTCGGGCATTGGGAAGGTTGCTCGGCCCATTGAATCAATCGTGGATTGAATCTGTTGGGCACTTCCGGCCTCGTCGGTGTAAGTCAGAATGAGGCCTTGACCTAGCAATGATGATGCGATATCTGCACCCTGATTACCCTTTACTCCAACCACAATATCAGATGTAGTGCCACGAATAAGTTGATGGGGATTCGTCGAGGCAACAAATAATTCCACGTCAAGGGTACGGTTGAAATGGACGACTGAACCTGGAATGAAAAGAGTACGGCCAGTCACTTCGTCCTCAACCTCATCCATAAGAATCACAACACTGAACTCACCGAAAGGAACGGGATCAACTGCCGTAGAAGTATTGAGAGGGATGTCAAGAACGCCGGTATCATTGAGCACTCCTGTCCAATACACTGCTGTACCCACATCTGGACTTCCGGGCGTACTTTCTGCCCCTTTCACCCAAGTGAGGGTGGAACCAGATGGATCGGGGACGGACGAAGTTCCTTCAGAAGCTTGGCCAGTGGTCACATTATGGATGATAGATCCCGTTCCATTCTTCAGAAGAAGTGTTTCACCATTATTGTTCAATTTCAGAGTGCCAATATCATTCTCGGCAATGAGGGCGTAGGCACCCGATTCAAGAACATAAGGCGTGGCTAGAGTGCTGAAGCCTATCCAAGAACTGGCATCGATTGGATGTGAATATTGTGCTGCATCTACGAGCGTCCAATTCTCCAGATTGACAGCTTCGGGACCGGGGTTATGCAGTTCCACCCACTCCCCATTAGGAAACATCCCCGTATCGGGCCCCTTCGGATTGGCCATGATCTCATTGATGCACAAAGACGTGCATGTATGAGATCGGGCTGAAAGGAGACGGATGGTGCGATTCAGAGAATGTTCGACTTCATCAAGTGAGGCTTGAATACGAAGAGTAGGGTGGGATGTTGGAACGGCAAATGCATCCCAAGAATGAACTGACTGTTGGGGGCTTCCTACGACGCTCACGGAGAGTGTTCCATTCATCAGATTTGAAATTGTGTTCACTGGCCCTACCCACGATGGGGGGAATAATCGATTATCATTTGAGTCGTTGGTAATGATCGCAATGTAGTATGTGTTGTCAGCAATAAGGGTAGATGAGGGCGTTACCATCACTCCCGTTTCATTGACAATGGCACTGGTATTGTATACAGTGAGATTGACGTGTGTATCATTTTCGACAGCGCTGTGATTAAGCGCCATCACCTCTGAAAGACTCCATGGTGTCGTCGTGAAAACGCTAGATGAATCTGCGACATATACGAAATAGGTATGAGAATCTGAAGCGGGATTGACTTTGAATTGAACATCAATACCATCGCCGAGATCGCGCGGACGGTCACGGGCAACCAAGCCTTTGATCAGTGGGGGGGGGAAGGTGTCTGGCTGTTCTGGAGTCGAATAATTAAGCCATCCAGACCAATTCGTCCGCAATCCCTCAAATACAGTACGTATTCTCAATGAATAATTACTCATGGGATTCACATCCAACGTGTGATTCAAACTCACATATTCTGTAATGTACGTCGTGGTTGTGTTATTCTTAGTCACTTGAATCTCGAAATTGGTGAAGAATAAACCCCCTGATGAAGAAAGATTGGTGGTCGTCCATTCGACGTGTGTTAGATTCCACTGGTTATCAATCAAGACCATCAAAGGGGGCTCTGGAAGATTAAGAGATGTGGGGGCACCCAGAACATAACTGACGTAGGGGTTCAACACTGTCAGATTTCCTGCTCGGGCGACAGTGATTGGAATTGGAATTGATACATTATCTGCTCCAACCTCCATTTCAAGATTGAGGGCCGATGCAAGCGCGCTTGTAACACCGGGATTGATGCTGACATTGAAATCTGCCTCATATGGAATAAAAAGGTTAGATGCGTTGATCGTTCCAATTCCAGTGCCAATTGCGACGAATTCTACGCGGCTTATGTCATATCCATAACCAGTGGGGGTGGTCTGTGCGCCCAATATGCGTTGGCGAATCAACGAAGAGTGACTACTTCCATTGAATTCAATCCACAAGTTGGTCGTTGTGCCATTCGGCGCGTAAGCCATATCTTTTGCATCGGGTATCTGATCGAAGTCAATATCGATTCCGAAGAATGCATGGTGTTTGATGTGAATGGCAGGGGTGCCTTCGGCGGAAATCGTGATGTGTTCAATACCACCATCCCCATTGACATCCGCAAATAGGACATGTAAGGGAGCAGTGTGTGGATTCAGCACGGTTGTATTTTTCGAAATCATGGATGCACTATTTGGAAGATCCCAGATTTGTAATTCTCCATCCATAGTCGCGGGATTCCCATCTGGCATGCCTTTGCTCGGAACATACATCTGATTGCGACCGGTATGATTGTAATCATCGATTGTTACGTTTGTCAGATTGATTCCTGTCTGATTCACAGAAGTGAATGTATTGTCCATCGGATTGTAAAAGGCAAAGCACGAGATTGATGCATTGGTTCCATACAAGTCATCCCATGGGTCTGCGTCGAGATTACCACTTCGCAGATTCGTTGAAATCCCTGCTATGGGTGTATGCGCTGGATTAATTGATGAGACTAGAAGACCAAGGGCAGGATCGATTTCATAGAACTTGACCAAGCTATTAGTGAGGTCAGAGACTGCAAGACGGCCGCCATTAGGGCACGGCTGTGCAGCGCAGAAGAAATTACCATATGCAAGCCCACTGACCACAGTGGTGCCACCAGTCAGGGTGTGATCTGCAATTTCTTGGGCAATCAGACTGAGTTGATTCGTCGCATTCGACCAGTTGTACATATGAAGATTATCTGCTCCCATCCCATACCCCATAGTAGTGGTCGTATTTCCAAGCAAAAGTTGTTCTTGGCCATCTCCATCATGATCTATTGTGAGCCACGCGCTTGCGTTAGATGCCAAAACTCGTTCATCCACGACCTCCCATGCCGTACCGTTCCACTCTACAACACAAGATGGTGCAGTCGTGGTGCTCAGACCAATAATCTCTTTACGCGCATCACCTGAAAGATTCGCAGGAATGATCTCGTCAGTTCCATTGCAGATTGGAATCATCTCAAAGGAAAGGGAACTTGAATTGTGATTGGCGGAGGAATTCAGCCATTTCACGGCCCGTTGCTGCCAATTTTTCGTACCGTTCCATACAGTTGCATTCGTGACTAAAGTGAGGATATCATCGATTCCATCTCCTGAGACATCTCCAAGAGCGATTCGTGAAAAATTCGTGATTGGCAATGAAGAACTGAAACCATTAGTCTGATAACTGAGATTCAAAGAGAAATTAGAGGGTATGGCGGAGGAAGGAAGGAACAGGGAAGCGCCGATATGAGATGATGGCGTGATATTGAAAATCTGGTGCTCGGCACCGGCAGTGAACGTGCGCTGAACGCCGAGACTTCCGTAGCCCACGTCATCAAAAGCCCACTCCAAATTCCCATCCTCACCGATGTCAATTCGGGTGGGGCCGAGGTCGGTATCAGTACCATTTACTTCAAGATCGAAGAAGGCATCCATGACTGTCGTATTTCGAGGAACAGAGAAATTGATCGAACGATCTGTGCCAGGACTAGGAAAGCTGAGGTTGATGGTTGTGTTACCATTCTCGAACGTGTTAACCGTACCAGGAGAGGATGGCGTCCAAGCCGATGCGGTGGTGAAAGGTATCATGCCGAAGAGTAGAATGAAAACGAGGAGGAGCGGGCGCCTGCGGCTGACATTGTTCGGCTTCGGCATCGGGATTCAGGTATTCCTTGTAAGGTATCGACTTCAAGATACTGCCCTATCGCCGAAGGTTCTATGCATCCGTTCTCAAGCGAGGGGGCGTGGACACGGATTTCGTTCGCCTCGACATCGAACATGAAGGGCAGCGTTGGCTGATTGAAGGCGATGCCGAAGTCGTTCTAAAGAGGATTGAGGAAGAACTTGAGGAGGGCCTTCTTGAGGAAATAGTGGCCTCGACTAAGACTGAAGAGGAGGGGGGAGCTGTTGGTATCTTCAATGCCCTGCTCGAAGAATTAGATGTTGTTAGAAGACCAGAACAAGTGCTTCTTGCCATTCATTCACTTCGTTCGGTAGATAATGAGGTCGAGATTCCCCCGCGTGTCATTGAGAACTTGTTCAAGGATGCGGAGATGAAACCGCCAGGAAATCTCAGTCTGTACATGAACCGACTTCGTGAACGGGGACTCATCGAAGTTCCAGATGTTGAAGGCCAAAAAAATCGTCATGCTTATCTCACAGATGAAGGACGGCGGCACCTTGGCCTCTAAGAACCCGAATTTTGACCTCTCCTTCCAAACGCGGATGAAGGAGAATTTCAGTAAAGTCGAATGGCCGGGGGCGAATTTACGCAGGGCGATTCTCGATGGTTGTGATTTCAGAGAATCAAACCTTGAGGGTGCTGACCTCACTGGGGCATCGGTTAGAGATGCTGATTTCATGAAGGCGGCATTGGATCGGGCTTGTCTTCAGAATATCGATGCTCGGCGAGCAAAATTCGGTCTCGCCAACATGCAAGGGGCTGATGTGAAGGGAGCTGACCTGCGGGGTATTAGGGGGAAATACGCCGTATGGCGGGGCGTAAATTGGTGGGAAGCACGGCTTTCAGACCAACTCCATAAATCTCTCAAGAAAAAATGGCCAAGAGCTGAGGCCGAAGCATGGAGAATGAAGAATCTTAACGAGGACGTGAAAGAGATAATTGAGGTGACAGGCTTTGACGATGATGAAGAATGAGCAACCATGTGATGAGAACTAACTTAATCACAGAGACGAATATCTGCACATTAAGATTCGAAGTGTCAGCAGGGCCACCTTGAACCACGATGCCTGAACGTGCAAGTTCAGTGAGCCACCCACCAGTCAACCAAAGGACGGTGCCAAGAGATGCCTCCGGCAGGCCTCGATGATGTCCATTGAGAATACGAATGCTTCCCACTAACATGAAACCCCACGCAAGGAAAGATGAAATTGATTGCAACACATAGATTCCTTTGTCGCGAACCGCATCATCCCAAGCGCGATATCCCTCAGCAGTGAGGTTGATGCCCAAACCTCGTTCTGCTTCGGGCAGGAGAAATTCAATCTGTTCATCGCTTGGGCGCATCATATGTGCCGCTGCAGCAGACATGCCATTGGCAAGTGGAACAAAACCAATGAGAAGAACGGCCAAGGCAGCAATCACAAGATGGCCGGACGGACGGGCCATAGATGGTTCATCGCTATGGATAGCTGGGGGAACTCTCACAGGTAGGAGAAAAAGGATTGACGTATCAATTCAATGAATCAATTAACGTGTATCCAGATACCCGGGTGATGGGTTGGAAACCTGTGTTTCAATCACTATGAATCCGCCATGACGTTCATCAAGACGTACCCTAGCGCATACTCATGGCCTATATCTCTACTAGGAGGATTGACTTTCCAATGGTCGACCTAGCCAAGATCGTATACTATCCGAGATTCTGGGACATTGCACATAGATTCTATGAAGAATCGTGGGAGCACTCATGTGGATTGCACTACAACGAAATCCTGAGTGAGCACCTGATCGCCTTCCCCTTAGTCCATAGTGAGGCGGAGTTTCTTCACCCCCTTGCATACGGCGATACTGTTCAATGCACAATCACCGCCCCAAAGATTGGTAATACGTCAATAGAATGGAAGTACGAGTTCAAGAATCAAGAGGGGACTATTTGTTGGACTGCAAAGCAAGTCACGGTCTGCACGAATATGGGCGAAGTCAAGGCGAAGATACCCGTTCCAGATTGGATGAGAGCCGGTTTGGAATCAAAAATGTCCCCAGAGTAATCACTCTCACTACCATTTCTTTTGTAGGAACTCCAGCCGATGATTTTTCCCATTCCCGTCCTAGTGATATAAGGGCAATAAAATAAGAATGGGAATAGAGTTGATCTTTGGAAAGGGGCTGGCTGGTCTGCCTTAACCATACAAATATTATTGGAGGAAACGTATCTTTTGGACGATTTGGTTTCGCGCTAAGATTGAAGAAATATTGGAATAACTCGTGCCATATTTTATGTGCTGTCGGAGAGCCAAGAATGCTCGCTCGCCATGTTGTCTGAACCCATCAGCACAGATGAGAACAAGCGACTGGAGCCTATTTTGACCCCCTCGCGGGAGCGATTTGTGCTCTTTCCGATACAATATGATGAGATTTGGGAATTCTACAAGACTCATGAAGCCGCGTTCTGGGTTACCGAAGAACTAGACTTTGCAGCGGACATGAAACACTGGAAGGAAGACCTGAATGATGATGAGCGGCTATTCATCAAACACGTGTTGGCTTTCTTCGCAGGTAGTGACGGAATCGTTAATGAAAATCTCGTGGTCAACTTCATGCAAGAGGTTCAAATTCCCGAAGCTCGGAGTTTCTATGGCATGCAAATTGCAATAGAGAACATACATGCTGAAACATATTCTTTGCTGATCGATACTTATGTTGAAGATTCGAAAGAAAAGGATTTCCTGTTCAATGCCATCGACACAATTCCTGCAGTCCAGAAGAAAGCAAATTGGGCATTGCGATGGCTTTCAAGGAAGAAGGCAAGTTTTGCTGAGCGGTTAATCGCCTTTGCAGCAGTAGAGGGTATCTTTTTCTCGGGGTCATTCTGCGCCATTTTCTGGTTAAAGAAGCGCAATCTGATGCCGGGCCTGACACATTCAAATGAATTAATCAGCCGAGATGAGGGTTTGCATTGCGACTTCGCTTGTCTTCTACATGGACTCTTGAATTACCCAGCAGAAACAAGCTCGATTCAGCGCATCATCAGTGAAGCTGTTGCCATTGAAAAGGAGTTCATCACTGAATCATTGCCAGTAAAATTGATTGGAATGAATGCAGATCTCATGAAACAATACATTGAATTCTGTGCCGATCGATTACTCGGGGCGCTGAATGTGCCGCTGATCTATAATGCTACAAATCCATTTCCTTGGATGGAGATGATATCGATGGAAGGGAAAACCAATTTCTTTGAGAGGAGAGTCAGTGAATATCAGAAGTCGAATGTGAAGAAATCTACCTCCGGTTCGGTCCAATCCAAGTTCTCTATGGATGAAGACTTTTAGACCGGGTGCGGGTGAACATGAGCCTGCTGCGGGATGGGAAGACGTGCTGAGTGAATCACATATGGAATTGCTCACAGAAGCAGTTCTGTTAGGCGATTACACGCCCCTGATAGAAGGTTATGACACCCACTTCGTCGACCTTGAAAATCTGATTAATATCATCTTAAAGAGTGGGAGAGAGGGGATGAATTGGGATGAGATTGACGAACTCGCAGCCGAGACTGCTGCATCCTTCGCTACGATGCATCCTGACTATGCTTACCTATCTTCACGTTTGGCGCGACGCGCTATGTATAGGAACACTAATCCATCTATGCTAGCCACCGTCAGGGCACTCAGTGAATACATCGACCCAGAAAGCAAACTTCACGCTCCGTTGATCGCACCAGATACAATGGAAGTAATCGAATCCTATTCAGAAATCATTGAAACGACAATCGATCACAAAAGAGATGACAACTACGATATCTTCGGGTTGAGGACACTTCAGCGCTCGTATCTGCTCAAGATGTATGGAGAGATTGCTGAGCGCCCTCAACATATGCTGATGAGAGTCGCTATCGGCATACATGGTGATGATATCGAACAAGCGATGCGGACCTACGATCTAATGTCCTCTGGTCTGTTCACCCACGCTACACCCACCCTATTCAATGCAGGCACGCCCTTCCCACAGATGTCCTCATGCTTCCTGCTCACAATGAAGGATGATTCACTCAATGGGATATATGACACGTTGAAGCAGTGTGCACAAATTTCGAAATCCGCTGGAGGAATTGGATTATCAATTCATCAAATTCGAGCCGAGGGGTCCTATATCAAAGGCACAAATGGGACATCAAATGGACTTGTACCCATGCTGCGCGTCTTCAATGACACGGCACGATATGTGGATCAAGGTGGTGGAAAACGCAAAGGTGTGATTGCTGTCTATCTCGAACCCTGGCACGCAGACATCTACAAATGGTTGGATTTGAAGAAACCACATGGTAAAGAGGAGAGTCGAGCGAGAGATCTATTCTACGCTCTGTGGGCCTCGGACCTGTTCATGAAACGTGTCGAGGACAATGCCCAATGGAGTCTATTCTGCCCGAATGAGTGTCCAGGCCTCCATGAAGTCTGGGGAGATGAATTCGAGGAACTCTACTTACAATACGAAGAGGAAGGAAAGGCTAGAGAGGTGGTCAGCGCACGCCACCTCTGGGATCATATCGTAACCATTCAGATAGAAACTGGGACTCCTTACATGTTGTACAAGGATGCTGCTAATGCAAAGTCTAACCAGCAGAACCTCGGTACGATTCAGTCCTCGAATCTCTGTACTGAAATCATGGAGTTCACATCCCCTGAAGAGGTTGCAGTATGCAATCTCGCCTCAATCGCTCTGCCAAAGTTCATCGATGTAGATGCTGGAACCTATGATTTTGAAGAATTACACAAAATAACTCGGCAAGTCACATACAATCTCAACGCTGTCATCGATCGTAATTACTACCCTGTGCCTGAAGCCAGAACCTCAAATTTGAGGCACCGCCCTATTGGAATCGGTGTTCAAGGACTTGCAGACACATTCGCACTTCTGAAAATGGATTTTGAGAGTGAAGATGCAAAAACGCTCAACCGCCACATCTTCGAGACAATCTATCACGCATCTATCACAGAATCTGTCGAATTAGCAAAACGAGATGGCCCCTACGAGACATTTGCTGGTTCGCCAGCATCAGAAGGAAAGTTGCAGTTCGACATGTGGGGGGTTGTGCCGGATTCTGGACGATGGGATTGGGGGGCTTGCCGGTCTGATGTCATAAAATATGGAATGCGGAATTCATTGCTGGTTGCCCCGATGCCGACAGCATCGACCAGTCAAATATTGGGCAACAACGAATGTTTTGAGGCGTTCACATCGAACGCTTATGTGCGTCGGACTCTGGCTGGAGAATTCCAAGTCATCAACAAACACCTGGTAAGGGATTTGATTGAGGCGGGGTTATGGTCGGAGGATATGAAGGACAAGATCATCTGGCAGAATGGTTCGATCAAGGACATTGCCGCCATTCCTAAAGATATCAGACAGCGATACAAAACCACTTGGGAAATCAGCCAGCGGGCCATCATTGAAATGTCAGCGGATCGAGGCGCCTACATCGACCAATCACAGAGTCTCAATATCCATATGACTGATGCTACAACAAGTAAAGTCACCTCCATGCACTTCACTGGTTGGCGCGCCGGCTTGAAGACGGGGATGTATTACCTGAGAACGAAGGCTGCGACGAACGCCATTAAATTCACACATGAACAGAAAATGCGAACGATGGAGCTCAATGATGATTCCATCTCTGGACTCATCGATAGAACTCATGAGTCAGAGAATTCATTGGTATGTCGTATCGATGATGATGAGTGTGACGCGTGTGGCGCTTGAGAGAGGCGACGCGATTAAACAGCGGCCCTCTGTGGCCGTGTCTCTGGACTTGTAGTGTAGCTAGGATATCACAGCGGGTTGCGGACCCGTTAACCGGGGTTCAAATCCCCGCAGGTCCGCCAGGCGTTAGCGCATGAACAAGGGAACGCATCTAGGGTGTATCAGCAAGGGGAAAAAAGAACATCTGAACCCCCGCCTCACGACTCATGTCGAAGGAGCCGGCGCGCAAGTGGCGCTATCACCTCGACAACCTCCTCGAAAAAGGATCTGGGGTTCTGATCATCGCTCTTGGAGTCGGGACACTCACTTTCGTCTTCATGATCGCCTTGATACAGCACATGCTCATCTCAGATGATAGATCACTATTGGGCAAATTCTTCTCAGGGGTGCTCTGGACCGTCGCAGTGGATAGAGACCCAACAATGGACGATACGTTATTCATCCAGAAAATAACTGGTGGACTATTCCTTCTCACGGGACTGCTGAGTGTAGGAGTTCTGATTGGTGTTCTTACCACTGGACTAAGCGATCGATTGGAAGAACTTAGGCAAGGCCGTTCACCCGTTGTAGAGACTGAACACACAGTATTGCTTGGATGGTCGGCACAGGCCATCTCAATTGTCGAGCAATTGATCATAGCCAATGAATCTGAATCCAGAGCCTGCGTCGTTATCCTAGCGGATAGATCGAAGGGGGATATGGATGATGAAATTCGTAGTCAATTACCGGATACTAAGACGACGAGAGTTGTGACGAGGAGGGGGGACCCCATGGACATGAATGACTTGTCTCTGGCCGCAATAAAAGGAGCGAAATCAATTGTTATCGCATCTCCTGACGCAGAGGATCCTGATGCCGATGTGATCAAAATTCTGCTAGCTATTGTCAATGATCCTGAAAGAAGATGGAATCCCTATCATATCGTAGCAGAGGTTCACGATCCGAAGAATGCGGAGGTCTGCGAAATCGTAGGAGGTGATGAGGTTGAATTTGTCTTGACGAATGATTTCCTCGCCCGCCTGACTGCTCAAACGTCAAGAAAATCGGGTCTTTCAGCAGTCTATAGTGAGATACTGGACTTCGACGGAAATGAGATCTACTTCCATTCTTCAGAGGAATTAACTGGGCGGACCTTCGGGGAAGCCATATTTGCTTTCAGTGATGCTATACCCATCGGTATTCAGAGAGGAGAAGAAACCCCTTTGCTCAACCCGACAGATGATTTCATCATCGAACAAGATGACAAGATGATTGTACTTGCCGAAGATGATTCAGAGATTCATATCGAAGGTGATGGGCGAGAACACATCATGGAGAAAGGCGTGAAGGCAACAGATGATGTTGAGGATGAACCTGAGCGATTGATGATTGTCGGATGGAATCGACGGGCCCCTTTGATTATCGAACAACTTGACCGGTTCGTTCCCGAAGGAAGCCAAGTCGATGTCTTTGCTGATCTGCCAGATGAACCGCTGAATCTCAATCGATTCGAGCGTCTGACAGTCGTTGTGAAACTTGGTGATACTACAGACAGAAGAATGCTTGAAGAATTAGATATGGAACATCTTGACCGCGTCATTCTGCTCTCATATTCAGAGCGGCTTGATGCTCAGAGAGCAGATGCGCGGACATTGATTTCGTTGATGCATCTGCGCGACATCGCTCGAAAGGCGGACAAGGAATTACGTATCTCTACTGAGATGATGGATGTTAGAAATCGACGATTAGCCGAGGTTACGGCAGCAGACGATTTCGTCGTCAGCGATCGTTTGATCAGTCTCACTCTAGCCCAAATCTCCGAAACAAAAGCATTAGCCGACGTTTACAGCGAACTTTTCGACGCGGAGGGGAGCGAAATCTATCTCCGGCCATGTTCATTCTACGTTGAACCTGGAAAGCTCGTGAATTTCGCTACTGTGAGTGCCGCCGCAAGAAAACGGCATGAGATCGCGCTCGGCTGGAGGCGACTCGATGACGTTCGGCCAGACCACCCACGGCATGGAGTGAGTTTGAACCCAGGTCACACAAATCTAACGCGTCTGTCAGAAGGTGATCGTGTTGTCGTATTGGCTGAAGAGTGAGGTTGGTTCATTCGATTTCCCATACAGATACCGACCAACCTCGTGCAATTGCCTCCTTACGTAAGCGACCATCTGGATTCACTGCCATTGCTTCGCCGCAAAGACGCATGAACCAAGCATCTGCTGCTGAATTCCCATACCCCCATGAGGCAGCAAGATCAATGTCGTGCTTCGTGGCATCATCCTGCACAATGCTCACCTTACCTCGTCGACGCGGAATGCGCCCCCCCCGCTCAGAGCCAGTGAAGCGATTCTTGGCATTTCTTGGAAGTTCAACAGCATGAATCGCATCGACTCCGAGATGTTCGCCAAGACGCTGTGCAATCGGCTGCAAGGTTGCCGAAACTATGACGATACGGTCACCACGTTCTCGGTGCCATTCTAGGCGTTCACGTGCAGCGAGGGGGATTTTTCGAATCAGTTCTTCATCCACAAGTTCCTCAACTATTTGCTCAAGGTCATCTGCTGATACACCCTTCAGATAACAATGACTGCGCATAGCATCATAGGGCACATGGCCACGAAGCATTCGGCCGACTGCACACAGGCTTTGACGAAGCAAAGCCCTAGTTCGCCATAGCACGCCCTTGCGCTTGACAAGACGAGAGAACAACCTACGCTCGGACGAGACTGCAAGTAATGTGCGATCCAGATCGAAGTAGGCGGCAGCACCACCCATAAGGCGGGCATCACCTACTCAGCCATGAATCGTTTGGAAACAGAGCCAATTATTCGGTAATCAGGAGTCAAGACGTGGGGCGTACAAACGACATCCACTTCGTCCATCCACGACGAATTCAAGTTCCTTGCAGAATCGGGGAATGAAGAAACCTACCTTCCGGGCTGTCAGGCCATGGTTTCTCAACCGTCGATCGATGCTCAAAGCTCCTGCGATCTGGGCGGCAGTGCAATGTGGGTGTTGCATCACATAATCCAATATTTCACGTCGAAGACGCTCGTGTCGGGCCGCTCTTTGGGTTCCGGTCATGAACGTATGAATCCGTGGGAGGCATATGAAGCATCGATGGGACCTCCCAGGGGTCCCACAAAATTATCTCGATTGAGGAAGGCTTTCACCATCCGGGAAAGGCCACCATCCACCTATCCACAAAGCCGCGGCGATAAGCAGCATCTGGATCACACACCTGATCATGTGTCCTCTGTTACTCAAAGTGACATCACCTAGTGGAATGTCATTGATCCACATATTGAGATTGGCCCAATACAATATTACTAACATCACAGATATTCCTAGGGCGGCTTCGCTCCTATACCAAGGCAGCGCTACTCCAAGGCCGAGAAATATTTCGAATACGCCACTCAAGTAAACCCAAAATGTCGGGTTACCGAGTACCGAAGGGACAATCGGTTCGAACCATTCTGGATCTCGAAAGTGTTGGATCCCGATCCAGATGAAGGGGATGCCGTAGGCTGTGGCAATCACATGTTGGAGGCTTTCAGACATATGATCAATCCTTTTTCTCACGCACCATCCAATGCATCTTTGTCCATGCAACACCTACTCTGTCCGAGTAGATTATTGTGAGGGGTGGGGGGGTTAATGCATACCAAATTTACAGATCTATGAGTCTATTTCAGGATGTGACTTATGCTGGCTATTTCCCTCCACACAGTGATCATTCGGTATCGGTATCAATCACGGTGAGACAGACAAATGATTATGCTACAGCGTGAGCACCGAAATAGTATGAATTGGAAACATATTCTTCTGGCTGGTGCGGCCACAGGGTCCTTAGTTGGCTTCATGATTTCATTGAACGGTTTTTTGGGAATCGGTTTCAGTTCGTTCGAGGGGTTTCTGGCCTATGTTTTCGGCTCCATCATTCTCTCTGCATTCAGTATGAAGGAAATCATGGCGAGGAGTGAATACTGCCATCCTAGTTTGAAACATTTGCTTCCAGTA
>Ga0208408_1000015_pt1 | contig 152594 bp, 157 predicted proteins | sample ETNtaG_4_FD_185776 | JGI IMG/M metagenome (GOLD analysis project Ga0208408, IMG submission 185776) | Marine microbial and viral communities from oxygen minimum zone, Eastern Pacific Ocean - ETNP201406SV67 (SPAdes) (version 2) | ecosystem: Environmental > Aquatic > Marine > Oceanic ... | reverse complement strand
ATGCTGGTGATGCTGGTGATGCTGGTGATGCTGGTGATGCTGGTGATGCTGGTGATGCTGGTGATGCTGGTGATGCTGGTGATGCTGGTGATGCTGGTGATGCTGGTGATGCTGGTGATGCTGGTGAGATACACCCGCATGAGTCGCCATGGACAATGACTTTACCTCTTGTAGCTTTGGCGTTTCTCTCACTGGTCGGCGGTTTTATCCAACTTCCATTTTCATCTTCGACTAAACGGTTAGAACATTGGTTAGAACCGGCAACGTTCCACAATGAGACGCATTTACATCTTTCGAGTTCAACTTTGTGGATATTGGCACTTTTAGCTTTAGTCTCAGTGGCTATAGGAATCGGCGTAGGAATTTCTACCTATCTAAAAGAAAAAATTGATAGGCAAATTTTTGAAAAACCCAGCTTGGTTAATGCTTGGTATTTCGACTCCGCAGTTTCAAAATTCATGGGCGGATCCGGATCTAAAGCATTTACAGCCGTAGCAAAATTTGACAAGGAAGTAATAGACGGTGCCGTTGATGGGACAGGTCAAATAGTAAAAAAGACTGCCTCAATACTTCGACGCTCGCAGAATGGTTTAGTTAGAACCTATGCATTAGGTATAGGAATTGGAGCTGTTGGCTTACTAATTTGGTTCTTAACGAGGACAACACTATGAGTATCGTAATTGCAGCCTCCTCTTCAGCAACTTTTCCAGTTCTTCCGTCTTTGTTAATTGTGCCGGCTGCTGGTGCTTTAGTTGTAGCTTTTTTACCTCGAGTCAGAAAAGATTTAACGAAATTAGTTGCACTAATATTTTCAGCAATTACATGTGCTTTATCGCTTTGGTTACTTAGTGATTTCGAATACGAAAAACATTCAGACATGTTCCAATTCGTTTCTCGACAATCTTGGATCAGTGATTTTGGGATTTCTTGGTCATTTGGAGCAGATGGAATTTCACTGTTTCTAATAGTTCTGACCGGTCTTTTATTCCCAATTGCATTCCTTGCAGTTGACCCTGAACATAATGATCGCTCTTATTTTGCTTGGATGCTTTTATTAGAAGCTGGAGTAATGGGAGTTTTCTGTTCATTAGACCTAATCATGTTTTTCCTATGCTTTGAAGTTGTCCTTGTCCCAATGTATTTCTTGATTAGTCGTTGGGGTCACGGTAATCGCTCTTATGCAGCAACAAAATTTTTCTTGTTCACTATGGCTGGCTCTGCGCTAATGCTAGTTGGAATCATTACAGTTGCGTTTCTACATGCAGACAGTGTTGGAGGCTCAATTACCTTCGATCTAGTTGAGATTGCTGAATCACAAAGCATCAGTCGAGGAACAGCACGTTGGCTATTCTTAACTTTTGCTCTTGCTTTTGCGGTCAAGATTCCTATTTTCCCATTACATACATGGTTGCCTGATGCTCACACTGAAGCTCCAACAGCAGGTTCAGTAATTCTCGCTGGCGTCCTCTTAAAGCTTGGGACTTACGGCTTAATAAGGTTCGGTTTATATTTATTCCCAGAAGCTTCTCATTTCTTCGCACCAGTTTTTTTAACCTTAGGAGTAGTCGGAATTATCTATGGCGCAGTTGTGGCTGCCATGCAGAAAGACCTGAAGAGATTAGTTGCTTATTCATCAATTGCTCATCTTGGGTTCATTGTTTTGGGAACGTTCGCTTTAAACACTGAAGCTATTGTGGGCAGCGTCCTTCAGATGGTAAATCATGGCATTTCAACCGGCGCATTGTTTTTATTAGTTGGAATGATTTACGAACGCCGACATACAAGGCAAATAGATGAACTTGGAGGCTTGCAACACTCAGCGCCTCTTATGGCGGGTTTCTTTACCGTGGTAATGCTTTCTTCAATAGGACTGCCTGGTCTAAATGGTTTCGTAGGAGAATTCTTAATTTTATTAGGAACATTTACGGCTCATAGATGGTGGGCCGTTGTAGCTACAGTAGGTGTTGTTTTAGCAGCTCTGTATTTGCTTTGGGCTTATCAACGTGTTTTCCACGGTCCGGCAGAAAAAGAAAATGCAGAAATGACTGACCTTAAAACACGAGAAACTCTTGTGTTGCTTCCGTTACTTGCTCTCATAGTTTTTTTAGGGGTTTATCCGAAACCTGTAATAAACAGAATGGAAAACTCTGTAAAAACCCTGGTAGTCCATATTGAAAAACACGTTTCAGGTTTTGAAGAGCCTGTAAACCGACAATCCTTAGGTGAAATTAAAATAGATATACAACAAGCAGAAGAGGGACACTAAAAATGTTTGTCGCTTCTAATTCTGTTTCTACTCCTGAAATTGTATGGTGGGCTTTACTACCAGTTATTGTTTTTGCAGTCTCCGGATTATTGCTCTTAACAATTTCTTCTTTATTAAAGAAAGAAATCAGTTGGTTAGCACCTGGTATTACCTTAACAGCCGGAATTTTTGTCTTATTTTCGTCAATCCCTATGTGGAATAGAATTCAAAATGATGGACCGATCGCATTTTTAAATGATTCTGTGGGAACAGACGGATCTACTATTTTTCTAACTTCATTAATAGCTATCGCATTAATTTCAACTTCTATTCTTGCTCGGCCATACCTGGATAGAGAAGGTATTCCTGATTTAGAATTTTATGTTCTTCTTTTAGTCTCAGCCGCAGGTGGCGTTGTTATGGCCGGAGCAAACGATCTAATCGTTTTATTCCTAGGAATAGAAATTCTTTCCATAGCCGTTTATGTTCTTGTCGCTCTCCATTTAAGAAAAATTGAATCCCAAGAAGCCGCAATTAAATATTTCTTATTGGGGGCGTTTTCTTCTGCTTTTTTACTTTATGGAATTGCCTTGGTTTATGGCGCAGTTGGAACCACGAACCTCATTGGAATCAGAAACTTTCTAGCCAATTCATTATTGATCGAAGATGGAATGTTGATGATCGGTTTTGCTTTAATGCTGGTTGGTTTGGGTTTCAAAGTAGCTGCATTCCCATTTCATTCATGGACTCCCGATGCTTATCAAGGTGCCCCTACTCCTGTTGTTATTTGGATGGCTGCCGGTGTTAAAGTCGCAGGGTTTGCTGCAATATTAAGAGTTTTCCCTTTAACATTCGCTTCTTATATCGACGATTGGCAAATTCCTGTAGCTGTGCTTTCGGGTTTAAGTGTTGTGTTTGGTTCTGTGGTTGCAGTAGTACAAACGAATGTTAAAAGAATGCTCGCTTATTCTTCGATAGCTCATGCGGGGTTCATTCTTATCGGAGTTCAATCATCAAATATGGATGGAACGGCTGCCGTGCTCTTTTATTTAGGGGTCTACACATTCCTCGCTTCAGGAAGTTTTGCTATAGCAACAGTTGTAGGTGGTGAAGGTGATTCAAATCACGACCTAGACGCATACAAAGGATTAGCAAAACGTAAGCCAGCTTTGGCTGCCCTGTTCACAGTCCTATTATTAGGACAAGCAGGAATTCCTTTCACAGGAGGTTTTATAGCAAAACTCGGTGTTATTTCATCAGCGGTCGATACCAAATATTATTTTCTTGCAGGAGTAGCGATGGTGTCAGCAGCTATTGCTGCATACGTATATCTTCGAATACTTATGGCAATGTATTCTGATATTAATGAAGGAAAAATTGAAGACATACATGTTTCAAAAGGGGTCTGGGTAGTCACCGCTCTGTCTTCTGCAGTCGTTATGGTTACGGGTTTTATTCCTGAGCCGTTTATAGAAATAACTAGAGATGCAGTTCCAATTTTGGTAGGTGGTTAGGTGATATTTAAATACTTCATTCAGGTCTTCCAAACGCCTCCGAAAGCTATAAATTACGGTAACCTTCGTCAGGTACACAGCTTTGGCTTTGCTTATTTATCAAAGGTAATTGGGTCTTAAAACGATGTCTGAATTTCTTCGCAACTGGCTTACAGTTTTAATCTTTGGAGGCGTAGGGGTTCTTCTTGTATCCGTTTTTTTAGGGTTAGGAAGTTTGCTTAGACCTAGTCGAGACACACCTCAGAAAAGAATCAATTATGAGTCGGGTGTTGACCCGCAAGGTGACATGTGGAGCCAAGCAAATATTAGATATTACGTTTTTGCTTTGATGTTTGTTCTATTTGATGTTGAGGCTGTATTTATTTTCCCATGGGCTGCGCGTCTTGAGGTATACGGTCTTTTTGGTTTAGTCGAAATGTTTATTTTTATCTTTATCTTGGCTTTGGGGCTTCTCTACGCTTGGAGAAAACGGTTATTGCGATGGGTCTAGTAGAAAATGGCAAATTGCCAGCTCCTTTGACCAAGCTTTTGAATATAAGTCGAAAATATTCCCTTTGGGTGTATCAATGGGGGCTTGCATGTTGTGCAATAGAAATGGGCGCAGCTTTTGCTTCTCCACGTTATGACGTTATGAGACTAGGTGTGATTCCTTTTCCCGCAAGTCCACGTCAAGCTGATTTAGTTGTTATATCTGGGACAGTTACAGACAAGATGGCTCCAGCTGTTAGGCGACTTTATGAACAAATGCCCGAGCCAAAATATGTGATTTCTATGGGGTCATGTGCAAATTGTGGAGGGCCGTATTGGGATAGTTATTCAGTTACCAAAGGTGTCGATCAGATTATTCCCGTAGATGTTTATGTTCCTGGTTGTCCACCACGACCAGAAGCGTTACTTGAAGGAATTGTTTTGTTACAAGAACGAATAGCTTCAGAAGATATGACTGATCGCTGGAATCGAGATCCAATTGTCGTCACCTGATACCACCGAAGAAGAAGTTGTTGAAGAGTCAATTGAACCTCAAGAGGATCTCATCATTGACGAAGAGCGCGACGCCTTTGTTGAGAGTATTCAGAAAGACTTGGGTAGTGATTTGATCGGTTCTCATGTAGTTCCTCAGATTGATGTATGGATACGAGTGACACAAAAGGCTTGGTTGGAAACTGCAAGGGTTCTTTTTGAGAAATATGAAATGAGTTTTTTCAATTTCCTTTCTGCAATTGATTGGAAACCTTCACCATTTGGTCGAGAGATGGATGCTGCAATTGATAACACTGATGACAATGAAATGGGTATTGAAAGTGAAATGGAATGGGGTGTAACAGGAGGTGAAACACGTTTTCAACTACTTGCACGCGTTCATAACCCTGTCACAAATATTGGTATTAATGTAAAAGCTGATTTAGAAAGTGAATTCCCAGAAGTAGACACATGGATTCCTGTATATCCAGGTGCTAATTGGCATGAAAGAGAAGTCATGGAGATGTTTGGGATTTCGTTTACAAATCATCCCAATATGGTGAATCTTTATTTACCCACTGAGTTCGAAGGTCATCCACTTCGAAAAGACTTCCCTTTACTTTCCAGAAGGGCTAAGCCTTGGCCTGGAATTGTTGATGTTGAACTTATGCCTGGCGAGGACGATGATGAGACAGAAGAATCAGGAGAAGAAACCTGATGAATCTTGAAGCTTCAACCCAGCAGCTTTCTTATATAGCAAATCAAGCAAGCGATGCGAGAGTCAACATTGAACTTGAAACAGAAGGTATGACTCTAAATCTGGGACCCCAACATCCAGCTACGCATGGGACTTTACGAATAATTGTTCGTTTAGACGGTGAACAAGTTGTGTCAGCAGACCCTGTTATGGGTTATATGCATCGAGGGTATGAAAAACTTACAGAGGTCAGAACCTATCCGCAGGTAACGACTCTTGTAAATAGAATTGACTGGTTAGGAAGTTTTGCAAATGAGGTTCCGTTCATTCTTGCAGCCGAAAGGCTTATGGAGGTGGAAGCTCCTCCGAGGGCTCAATGGATAAGAACTGCATTGTTCGAATTGTCTCGAATAGCTAATGTTGTTTTGTTCTTAGGCGATATGGCAGTTCAATTAGGGGCGACAACTCCTGTTTTTTATGCATTCAGAGACCGAGAATTTGTTTTAAATCAGATTGAATCTGTAACTGGTGGGCGATTTCATCCAAATTTTGATCGGATAGGCGGAATAAAAGATGATCTACCAAAAGGCTGGATACAAGAGACTAAAGACGTGCTTGTACGGATCCGTTCTTTTTGTGATGAGATGCAAGACCTTGTAGTTGGTAATGAAATTTTTCAAACAAGAACCAGAGGTATTGGAATAATTCCTGCTGACATCGGCCTCTCTTATGGTCTTTCGGGCGCGAATATTCGTTCTAGCGGAGTTGATTGGGATTTACGGAGAGATGGGGGAGTAGGTCTGATTCACGACCAGTTGGATTGGAAAGTCTGGACACACCCTGATGGTGATTCATTTGCGCGTTACTGGGTGCGTCTACAGGAAGTTAGAGAGTCATGCAAGATGGTCGATCAAATTCTTGATGGTATACCCTCAGGTCCGATAATGGCGAAAGTGCCAAGAATCATAAAAGTGCCCCCTGGAGAAGCTTATGTAGAAACAGAGAATCCTCTTGGAATAATGGGTTATTACATTGTTTCTAAGGGTGATTTGGTTCCTTATAGAGTGAAAATACGTTCAGCTTCGTTTAATAATGTTTCAATTACACCATGGGTTTTGAAAGGTGTTTATGTCCCTGATGTCATTTCTATTTTGGCGAGTTTGTATTTCATTTTAGGAGATATTGACCGATGACAATTTTTAATCTGGCTATAGAACTTGCTTATTGGCAGCAAACAATAATTCGATCGGTCCTTGGATTGGTCGCAGTACTTCTCCCTGCAGGAACACTTGTTTATCTCTATTTATTTAAGATGATGAGTTTCATGCAAAGTCGATTGGGCCCAATGGAAGCTGGTCCTTACGGTTCATTACAACTTTTAGCAGAAGTAGGAAAATTTCTTCAGAAAGAAGACTTGTTTCCAAGAACTGCTGACAGAGTAGTTTTTAAAGCAGCTCCATTTGTAGTTTTAGCTTCAACTTTTTTACTTGTTTTAGTTTTACCAGCTGGTCCAGATGCTTGGTTCATAAATATTGATACTGGTGTGTTTTTTGCTCTAGCAGTTTCGTCAATATCAGTGATAGGAATTCTCATGGCGGGTTGGGGTTCTTCTAGTAAATACTCATTGATCGGCGGGTTGAGAGCAGCGGGACAACTTGTTGCATACGAGTTACCTCTTGTTCTAGCTCTAATGGGAGTTGTAATCCAGGCAGGTACCTTAAACGTTCAAGAGATTGTTCTGGCTCAAGCAAATGGAGAAATTTTTGGTTGGGGCGGGATAGGTAATCCTTTTTTAATTACACAATTCTTAGGTTTTATGATTTTTCTTGTAGCGGTTCAAGCTGAATTAACTCAACCACCTTTTGACATGCCGGTAGCCGAATCAGAAATTGTTACTGGTTACCTAACTGAATACACAGGAATGAGATTTCTACTTTTCTTCATAGGTGAGTTTGCTACAGCTGGAATTTTCTCAGCTTTAGCTGCAACATTTTTCCTTGGTGGTTGGTACATCCCAGGGTTAGATCCGACTGATAATCTTTTCAACCTTATAGGCCCGTTAGTTTTGGTAGGAAAGATGTTACTTGTGTCATTTCTTATCTTTTGGTTCCGATTCACATATCCCAGATTTCGTGAAGACCAATTGCAACAACTTGCTTGGAAGGTATTAGTGCCTCTTTCATTGGTAAATATTGTTGCTACTGGTGTATTGAAAGTGGTTTTCTAATGGGTTTATCGATAAGAGTTCCGGGATTAATAAAAGGCTTAGGAGTAACTTTTAAGACTTTGGTTAAAACCCTTACGAAAGGTTCACATACAGTTCAATATCCCCGAGTGAAGGAAGCGCCGACCCTTCGAGCTCGAGGGGTGATTGCGTTACACGAAGAGAATTGCACTGCATGCATGCTTTGTGCACGTGAATGCCCTGACTGGTGTATTTACATTGAAGGACATAAATACAAAGCTCCACCTAGAAGACCTGGTGGGAAACCGCGACAGAAAAATGCTTTAGATCGTTTTGATATTGATTTTGCACTTTGCATGTATTGCGGTATTTGCGTTGAAGTTTGCCCTTTTGAGGCTCTCTTTTGGTCACCAGAATTTGAATTTTCTGAGCCTAAATTGGCTGACTTGCTTCATGACAAAGGTCAATTATCAAAGTGGATGGAAACTGTGCCCGAATTTGAAGAATATGAAACTGGTAGTGAAGTTAAACAAGTAAAGGTTCCACGTTAATGACTGGTTTCTTTTTGTCGCAGATTGAAGGATTGGATCCATTAACAAGTGGTGAGGTATTAGTCGCGCAAAATGTCTTTTTTGCATTGATTGCTTTAGTGATGATTTTGGCGGCATTACGAATGGTTACAACAGAAAACATTGTTCACGCTGCTCTCTATCTAGTGATTGTTCTAGCCGGAGCGGCGGGAATGTTCATTCTCTTGGGAGCTGAATTTGTAGCAGTTACCCAAATTCTCGTTTATATAGGTGCCATAATCGTTCTTTTTCTTTTTGGAATAATGCTCACAAAAGGCTCATTTGGGACAGAAGAAGGAGAGTTCAGAGAACGAAATCAAATGGCTGTTTTGGTAGGAGTTTTGATAGTTGCAGTTACTTCAGGATCGTTCATAGACAGTTTTCGAGATGCTGAACTAAACCGTGAAGCGCCAAGTACCACAGCTGAAATAGGCGATACGATTTTCGGACAGTTCATAATTCCATTTGAAGCCATTTCGGTCTTGTTGCTTGCAGCTTTAATCGGATCAGTTGTTATAGCGAGAAGGGATCTGTAGTGCTACTAAATCAGTTTTTGATTCTTTCTGCAGTTCTTTTCTCCATTGGGGTGTATGGAGTATTGACGAGACGTAATGGTGTTATGGTTTTGATGTCAATAGAACTGATCCTTAATTCAGTCAATATCAATCTTGTTGCTTTCGCTGCTTTCAGAGAAGCAATTCCAGGAGAGGTATTTGCACTTTTTGTAATTGCAGTAGCAGCAGCTGAAGTGGGTGTAGGTCTGGCTATGGTTTTATTGCTTTATCGCAATCGTCGAAACATCGACCTTGCTGAAATTGATTCGATGAAGGGCTGATGTGATGATCCAAATATTAGCAGCTTCGCTTTCGCCCTTACCCTCAATTCCTTTAGGAATAACACAAGAAGGAAATTGGTTTTTACAGAATGCTTGGCTTATACCGCTAATACCAGCCTTGTCGTTTATTGGGATACTTTTTTTCGGTAAACGTTTACCTCGAGGAGGAGCGGAACTTGGGGTAGCTGCTTTATTGATTGTATTTCTTTTATCAATATGCACCGGATTCGCTTGGATGGATCATCGTGATAATTTTCACGGAGAGGAAATAAGCCAAGTTCTTACAACTGGTGAGCATGGTGAGCATGGTGAGCATGGTGAGCATGGTGAGCATGGTGAGCATGGTGAGCATGGTGAGCCATCTTTAGCTGTTGTGAATACAACAACTTGGTTTATAACAGGAGGCGTTGAATTCTCTGTTGGAACGCTTGTAGATGGACCCGCAGTGATGATGTTATTTGTAGTGACTTTGGTTTCTTTGTTAGTTCATATTTATTCAACAGATTATGTAGCCGGCGATAGAAGGTACACACACTTTTTTGCTTTCCTTTCGCTATTCAGCGCTTCGATGCTCTTACTTGTGATTTCTGAAAACACACTTCAGTTGCTAGTTTCTTGGGAGTTGGTAGGACTGTGCTCTTTTGCATTGATAGGACACTGGTGGGAGGAAAAAGAGAACTCGAATGCTGCATTAAAAGCATTTTTAACCAACCGTGTTGGAGACATGGGTTTATTAATTGGGGTGACAATTCTCTTTTTCGCTTCAGGAAAAATGATTCCGGACTCTTTTGGTTCTTTTTCTATAGCGACTACTAATGCTTTAGCTTCATCAGGCTTACTTCCTCACACCACCTTGTTAATAGCCGCTTGCTGTCTTATGGCAGCGGTTATGTCAAAATCTGGCCAATTTTTCTTGCACACCTGGTTGCCTGATGCAATGGCAGGACCGACGCCAGTGTCAGCTCTTATTCATGCTGCGACCATGGTCGTAGCTGGAGTTTTTATGATCGCTCGGCTTTACGGAGTATTCTTTGAAGGATTTTCTATAGGTGGAAGTTCAATAAACCTAATGGCTCTTGTAGGTGGGTTTACAACATTAGTAGGAGCATGTTTAGCTTTCGTTCAACGGGACATCAAAAAGGTTCTTGCTTATTCAACAATTTCACAACTTGGTTATATGGTCATGGCGTTAGGTGTAGGGGCTTGGACCGCAGCAATGTTTCATCTTTTCACTCATGCTTTCTTTAAAGCTTGCCTATTTTTAGGTTCTGGATCTGTTGCTCACTCGGTTCATAGTTTTGATATGAAATCAGATATGGGTGGATTAAGAAAAGTAATGCCACATACATTTCGAACTTTCATAATTGGTTCTATTGCTTTAGCAGGCCTTCCACCTTTCGCAGGGTTTTGGTCCAAAGATGAAATACTCGTAGGAACAGGAGGATGGGGAATTATGGGAGGCACGGGTGGCAACGGCTCCTATACATTCATGTTGGTAATGGGAATGATTACCGCTGCTCTTACAGCTGCGTATATGACTCGATGTGTTTATTTAACTTTCTTTGGTGAATTTAGGGGTCATGGTGATCCTCATGAATCAGGTCCAAGAATCACTGTTCCTCTTTGGATTTTGGCAGTACTTGCAATTTTTGCTGGATTCTTAAATTTACCTAAAGGTTTTCAACTTGTACCAGAATCGCTTCAGGAAAGATTTGGCCATTATGTTGAACCTGTAGCGGGTTATTTCCCCAAAATTTCTCATGCCACACCTAGCTGGTCACTAGCAATCATTTCGACAATTGTTGTAGTTACTGGCATTGCAGTAGCTTGGAATTACTATTTCGTAAAAGTAGAAAAGGCTTCGAAAGAAAGTGGTCAAAGTTTGACCGAATTACCTGATGGGCTTACTACGCGTCTGGTCATAGCGAGAATGGGACACACGCTTCTCGTCAACAAGTATTACTTAGACCATCTCTATACCGGAATTATTACCCGAGCCGTTAAAGAACCGATAGCTGAATTGGCTTATCGATCGAATCAAGAAATCTTAGATCGCACTGTCGATACTTTTGGCCGAACTGCAGTAAAAGTTGGTCAATTTAATTACAACAAAATAGATCAGACTGTTGTTGACGGTTTTGTTAACGCTTCTGGTCGCATTTCATCGGATAGCGGTGAAGAACTTCGCAAAATTCAATCCGGAAAAGTTCAGAGCTATGCAGCAATTTTGTTTGCTGCTGCGACGATATTGGCCGGTTTACTCATAGTCATTGTGTAGGAGATATTAAACATGGAGAACTTGCTTGACAGTTGGGGCCTTACCGTGGCCACTTTCTCACCTTTAATAGGTGCGTTAGTTATGTTCCTAATTCCAAAAGAAAAAGAATACGAGCACAAAATGATTGCTCTTATAACTTCTCTTTGGGTTGCATTTGTAGGATTAATACTCCTCATATGGTTCGATCTTGACGCTACTGACAGGCTTCAATATGTGGTCGACAAGAGTTGGATACAGGCAATTCATAGTCGTTATGTCGTGGGACTTGACGGAATTTCTCTACCTCTGTTGTTGCTTACAGTGCTTATAGTTCCGCTTTGTATTGTTTACAGTTGGAATCATTTTCCTGATCCAAAAAATCCAAAAGCATTTTTGATCTTGATCCTTGTTTTAGAGACGGGCATGATTGGCACTTTCGTAGCTCAAGACATGGTCCTTTTCTTTGTTTTCTTCGAAGTCGTTTTATTACCAATGTTTTTTATGATTGCTGTATGGGGAGGACCGAATAGAAAATATGCTTCTCTAAAATTTTTCCTTTACACACTTTTTGGATCAGCATTAATGCTCGTTAGCTTCCTGTCACTCTTTTTCTTGACAGGAGCGGAGTCTTTTGTATTTAGTGAAATTGCTGACAACGTTGTTGCACATACTGTTTCTCGCACAGCACAACTTTGGATATTTGGTGGAATGTTTCTTGGCTTTGGAATTAAAGTCCCGATGTTTCCTTTTCATACCTGGTTGCCTGACGCCCATACCGAAGCACCGACTGTTGGATCTGTAATACTTGCAGCTGTATTGCTGAAACTCGGTACTTATGGATTCGTCAGAATAGCAATCCCTCTACTTCCTGATGCAGCAGTTGAATGGGCGCCTTGGATAGGACTATTGGCTGTAATAGGAATTATTTACGGAGCATTCTGTTGTTTAGCACAAACAGATATGAAACGGTTAATCGCTTTCTCTTCAGTTGCTCATATGGGATTTGTAATGCTTGGGATTTCAACTCTTACTGATTTTGGAATTAATGCAGCCATTATGGGCATGGTTGCTCATGGTCTCATAACAGGAATGCTCTTCTTTTTAGCCGGGTCTATGAAAGAGCGTTATCACACTTTAGAGATTAAAAGATTAGGTGGATTGCTTATACAAGCGCCCAAAATGGGTTGGGTTTTAGGATTTTGTGCGATGGCGTCTCTTGGATTGCCAGGCCTTGCAGGGTTCTGGGGAGAATTCCCAGCGATACTTTCTGCATATAGTCCTGCAAATGGTTTACCGGTGGAAACCTTTAGAACATTTATGGTGATAGCAGCGTTAGGTACGGTTCTTGCAGCCGGCTATTTATTGTGGCTACTTCAAAGGTCAGCATTTGGTACTCCAAAAGAAGAATTCGCTGATGACCCTAATATCCATGACGTAACAAAAACAGAATGGATTGCATGGGCTCCTCTACTCGCTTTAATACTTGCGATAGGTATCTACCCAAATCTTGTTTTTAGGGCTACAGATGCAGCAGTAGATGCATCATTAACTCCATGTTTGACTATTAATGCAGATGAATCAACTCATGAAGAAATCGAATCAGCTCACTGTTCTGATGTTTATGGTTTGAGTGATCATGGGTCTGACCATCACGCAGCTTCGAAGGGTTAATAGTGACCACTAACTTTATGCTTGTAGCGTTTGAACGCCCTGCAATTGACTGGCACGCTGTTGCTCCTGAAATAGTCCTACTTTCTGTAGGTGTTTTCATCACACTTTTAGACATCTTATTTTTAGAAAAGGCACGACCTTATATGGCAGCGTTATCTGGGTTGGGGGTTCTTGCTACAGCAATACCTTTACTAACTCTTGGTATTGATGGAACTGAGAGAGTTCTTTTCGATGGGGCATACGTGGTTGATAATTTTTCATTAGTGCTAAAAGCCATTTTTCTTCTAGCAGGTTATTTAGTCATTCTCCTTTCAACCAATTACATAGTTGAAGGTGATTATTGGGAGAGCGAATACTACGGCCTTCTTTTGGCTTCCCTAATGGGGATGATCATGATGGCCTCCTCGAGAGATTTGATATCTGTCTTCGTAGCTTTAGAACTACTTTCAATCCCTGCCTATTTAATGGTTGCTTGGAGAAAGCGAGATCCGAAGTCAAATGAAGCAGGTCTTAAGTATTATCTAATGGGTGTTTTTGCATCAGCAGTGATGCTCTACGGAATGTCACTTTTATTTGGGGTAAGTGGCACCACGGTACTAAGTGAGATTGCTGACTCTATTGATGCTGGCAATGGTTCAAGTTCTGTAATGACATTAGGAATTGTTTTTGTAATAGCTGGTTTCGCGTTCAAAGTATCCGCTGTTCCATTTCACACTTGGGCACCTGATGTTTATGAGGGAGCTCCAACACCTGTAACAGCTTTTCTTTCGGTGGCCTCTAAAGCGGCAGGTTTTGTTGCTCTACTTGCTTTAATTTTTGTTGGTTTCTATGAGCTTTCAAATATTTGGGAACCGCTTATTTGGATACTTTCAGCGCTTTCTATGACTGTAGGTAATTTGGTTGCATTAAGACAAACGAACATAGTTCGGCTGATGGCTTACTCAGGTATAGCGCAGACAGGATTTATGATTGCTCCTTTAGCCGTAGCTGGTAATAGTTTGGCTACTGGTGACCAAGCTCTTTCGGCGGTAGTTACTTACTTAGCTATTTACGCGGCTATGAACCTTGGTGCTTTTGCGGTAATAATTACTTTGGCGAGACGCACTGGTAGCGCAGAAATTGATTCTTTCGCAGGGGCATTTCATTTTGCCCCCGGATTGACAGTTGCTATGACAATTTTTCTATTTTCTCTTGCTGGCATACCTCCTTTAGGAGGATGGTTCGCCAAATTTGAAGTGTTTAGGGTTTTAGCAACTTCTGGAGAAACTTGGGGCTATTTGTTAGCTGTTATTGCGGCTATTAATTCTGTTATAGCTCTTTTTTACTATGCAACAATTGCTCGAAAAATGTGGGCCGATGAACCTTTAGAAAGTGATTTAAATTCCGTTGAGATAACACCGTCACTCGTGTCCGCTTTAGCGATTTGTGTATTAGTTACTCTACTATTCGGCATATTCCCTCAATTAGTAGCACGTTTTACAGAAGTAAGTCTTTTGGCTTTTGGTACGTAAACCCTAATAATTGGCATGTTAGCTGAAGATTTAAAAAATCGAATTAGCAAATCCGGACCTCTATCTTTCTCCGATTTTGTTGAATCTTGTCTCTATGATGCGAATTACGGTTTTTACACCAAAGGAGGAAGAGCAGGACGACGTGGAGACTTTTTGACAAGTCCTGAAGTTGGTCCTTTTTTTGGTTTTCTTATTGCAAATTGGTTAGACGAGACGTGGAGGAATTTAAATAAACCTAAAAACTTTCAAGTTATTGAGGTTGGAGCAGGTAGCGGGACCCTTGCTAGAGCAATAATTGATGCTAAACCTAAGTGCCTTGAAAATGGAATTTATACGATGGTTGAACGTTCTCAGAAGTTGCGAGAAGAGCAACCCACTTCAGACAAACTGGTCTCTATTGCAAATATCCCTGAGGTTCCTTTAGTGGGTGCAGTGATTGCAAATGAACTTTTAGATAATTTACCGTTCGATCTCTTAGAGGGAAATGGGAAATGTTGGAAAGAAGTACGTGTAGGCCTTATGGATGATCAATTTGTCGAGACTCTAATAGGTGAAAGGAAAGAACCAGTTGGAGTGCTTCCTATAAAAGGAGCACGGATACCAATTCAAACTCAGGCTAACAAATGGGTTGAAAGTATCTTAGAGATGATTGTGGCAGGTTCGTTACTGGTGATTGATTATGGCTCAACAACTCAAGAAATGAGTCAAAGAGATCAAGATTCATGGCTCCGAACTTTTAGAAAACATTCAAGAGGCAGCGGCCCTCTAGATGATGTTGGAAATCAAGATCTCACAGTCGAGGTGGCTATTGATCAACTCCCAGAAGGTGCATTGATATCCAATCAAAAAGATTTTCTTAAGAATCAAGGGATTGATAATTTGGTGGAAGAAGGACGTCAAGTATGGAAAGAATTTTCTTCAGTTGGTGATTTAAAAGCTGTTAAAGCACGTAGCAGAGTAGCTGAAGCAGAAGCGCTTCTCGACCCCATGGGTTTAGGAGGGTTTTTTGTTTTAGAGTGGCATCTCTCGCCTAGCGATTAGATAATCAGAAAACCCTTTTACCCCCGTTAGGTAAGTAACCCTCTGACTTTGTCTAAAATTACCTAATCAACCAAGGGAGCAATAATGAGCGAATCAACAATTGAAGAGTTCTATGTTGAAGATCGAACATTTCCACCTGATGTAGATTTTGTAAAGAATGCATTACTTAATGATTCTTCTCATCATGAAGAAGCAATTGCTGACTATGAGGCATTTTGGGCTAGGCAAGCAAGAGAGTTGATTAGTTGGGACGAGGATTTCCACACGACACTTGAGTGGGAACTGCCTTTTGCTAAATGGTTCATAGGTGGTCGACTTAATATTTCTTACAACTGTTTAGACAGACATGTAGAAGCGGGTTACGGAGAGAGGGTTGCTTATTATTGGGAAGGAGAACCCGGCGATACCCGAAAAATCACGTATCAAGATCTTCTTATAGAAGTCTCCAAATTCGCGAATGTATTGAAAGGACTTGGATTGGAAAAAGGAGATCGAGTGGCTATATACATGCCGATGATCCCTGAACTCCCTGTCGCAATGCTTGCCTGCGCCAGAATCGGATTGGTCCATAGTGTTATATTCGGAGGTTTTTCACCTGATGCAATTATCGATCGATGTGAAGATGCCCAAGCAAGGCTCATCATCACAGCAGATGCAGGTTTCAGACGTGGAGTTCCGTCAGCACTAAAAATAAATGTTGATACGGCATTAGAAAATGGTGCTCCGACTGTGCAGCATGTAGTAGTTGTTAACCGATGCGACACGGAAATACAAATGATTGCAGGGCGTGATCATTGGTGGCATGAACTAGTTGAGAAAGCAGATTCTGATTGTCCGGCCGAACCATTAGAGAGTGAGGATCTCCTCTACTTGCTTTATACCTCGGGTACAACTGCAAAACCAAAAGGCATTATGCATACAACTGCAGGTTATTTAACTCAAGTCATGTATACGCATCGCTATACCTTCGATTTGAATCGAGATAAGGATATTTATTGGTGTGCAGCGGATATCGGATGGGTTACAGGGCATAGCTACATCGTTTATGGTCCTTTAGCTAATGGTTGCACGTCAGTGATTTACGAAGGCACACCGGATACTCCGCGTTTGGATCTTCGTTCAGATGAACCATCAGAATGGCCTAAAGATCGCTTATGGGACATTATTGAACGTTATGGCGTTACTCAGTTGTATACCGCCCCGACAGCTATAAGAACTTTCATGAAGTGGGGTGCTCAAGAACCTGCTTTACATGATTTGTCGTCTTTGCGAGTTTTAGGAACAGTGGGAGAGCCAATAAACCCAGAAGCATGGATGTGGTATCACGAAAATATCGGAGGAGAAAAATGTCCTATTGTTGACACCTGGTGGCAAACGGAAACTGGGGGTCACATGATTACCCCACTCCCAGGTTTGACCACGACTAAACCAGGGTCCGCTTGTCAACCAATACCCGGGGTATTTGCAGAAGTAGTAGATGATGATGGAATTCAAATTAAACAAGGGGGAGGTTATTTGACGATTACACACCCCTGGCCTGGGATGTTGAGAGGTATTTGGGGTGACCCTGAGAGATACAAACAGACCTATTGGTCACGTTTTGAAGGTAAGTATTTTGCTGGAGATGGGGCGAAGTTAGACAAGGATGGCTATTTGTGGCTTCTAGGAAGAGTCGATGATGTAATGAACGTTTCGGGTCACCGAATTTCAACTGCAGAAATTGAGTCAGCTCTAGTGGATCACCCTGCAGTGGCTGAAGCAGCAGTAGTTGGGGTTACTGATTCGACTACGGGGCAGGCAATTGTTGGGTATGTGATTTTGAGAGGAACTTTTGAAGTTTCAGACTCGCTTGGAGAAGAGATACGCGCTCATGTAGCAACCAAGTTGGGGCCAATTGCTAGGCCAAAAACAGTTGTTTTAGTTCCTGACCTACCTAAAACTAGAAGTGGAAAAATAATGAGACGACTGCTACGGGACGTCGCAGAAGGTAGAGATTTAGGTGATACAACTACTTTGGCTGATTCAGGGGTTGTAGAGGAGATTCGAACTAGAGCTGCTGAATCCCCTGAGGAAGACTAAATACTTAATGTTTATTTACAGGGATCTAGAACCTCCTTCTGGTTTTGTTTTTATAGTTGATATAGATGGTGTGATAGCTGATGCAACAGCACATCAACATTATTTAAATGGTACGAGTCAAGATTGGGAAAATTTTTTTGAAGCTGCTTTAAATAGTCGAGTGTTTAGAGAAGGGCGAGAACTTGTGAAAAGCCTTGATGCGTCAAAACCCATTTTTTTAATGACAGCACGGCCTTCTTATCTTCTCGAAAAGACTGTTGATTGGTTGAATCAAAATGAAATTTTCTGGGACGCTCTTTTGATGAGAGAAGAAAATGATGATCGTAGTTCCCCAGAAGTCAAGTTGGATTTATTGAGAGATTTAATTGAATGTGGATATAAACCGGCACTCGCTCTTGATGATGACCCGAGGAATCTTTTAATGTTTTGGGAGCAGAAAATTCCCTCTATTTATGTCCATTCAGGGTATTACGAATAAAACAAATTTTAGGTATTGTTACATTTCAGAAAAACGAGGTGAATAATGGTAAACACGGCAAAGACTTTCGGCCTTTTAGCACTTTTAGGCGGTCTTTTCATAGTTATAGGTGGTGCAATCGGTGGTTCTGGTGGCCTTATTTTAGGTCTCGTAATTGGCTTATTATTCGTTGGTGGAAGTTATTGGTTTAGTGACAAGCTTGCAATAGCTTCAGCTCGAGCAGTTCCAGCGGAGCAGTCTGATTATCCCGAATATCACCGGGTGATGACGGAGTTATCGATGGCAGCCGGGCTTCCTATGCCAAAGTTATATATTTCACCTAATAAACAACCCAATGCTTTTGCGACAGGTAGAAATCCTGAACATGCAGCTGTTGCTGTGACACAAGGTCTTTTAGACAATCTGGATTGGTATGAGATCAGAGGAGTGTTAGCTCACGAATTAAGCCATGTTGAAAATCGTGATATTCTTATAGGGTCTGTTGCAGCTGCAATTGGGATGGCAATAACTCTTATAGCTCGGATGGCTTTTTGGGCGGCTATGTTCAGCGGGGGTCGTGGTAGAGACAGGAATCCGTTAGGTGAAATAGCATTTGCAATAATGGCTCCTATAGCAGCCATGCTTATTCAGGCAGCTATAAGCCGCACCCGAGAATATAAAGCTGATGCTACAGCAGCGCGACTTATTGGAGATGGAGAACCTCTTGCGAGAGCATTGGAGAAATTAGAAATTGCATCTGGCCGTATACCTTCAGGAATTGACCCGAATCAAGCGTCTTCTTATATTGTCAATCCATTAAAAGCAGAGGCTCGTGGTCGGGGAGGGAGTCGTATTTTTTCAACTCATCCTCCAACAGTTGAGAGAGTGGAAAGACTCCGAAATGGTTCTTGGAATCAAGGGACAGTTGGTAGCGGTCCTATTTCTTAGTCTCTAAAGTTTATGAATTGAAGCGGTAATTCAATTTTACTGGCTTTCAGAGAAGTGATTACTTCCTGAAGAGCATCACGTTTTTTACCACTTACCCTTATTTGGTCGCCTTGGTTTTGTGTTTGGATTCCTTTGATGCCTAAGTCTTTTATTTGACTATTGATAGATTTAGAATCTTCACTCCCTATACCTGATTGCAATTTTGCTACTTTCTGGCTTCTTCCTCCAGCAGCAGATTCCATGTCTTGCCATAAGAGCGTTTTTAAGGAAACTTTTCTTTTCACTAATTTTTCTTCAAGCACTATTAACAAAGCGTTAAGTCGATCTTCTGTTGAGGATTCGATTCGTATTGAATCGTCTGTAAGTTGAACTTCCGAGTTTGTTCCTTTGAAATCGAAACGATTATTTATTTCACGTTCTGTCTGATCGACTGCATTTCTTACTTCTTGTTGGTCGTATTGTGAAACAATGTCAAAAGATGGCATGCATTTACCTTACTTGTTTGTAATGGATGTAACTTACAGGTGTCGTGTGCTTATGAGTCCATTAGCATCCGATTAAGGGTCGGTGCCCGAGTGGCCAAAGGGAACGGGCTGTAAACCCGTCGGCATTTGCCTTCGGAGGTTCAAATCCTCCTCGGCCCACAAAACAGTGGTCCAGAACTATTTCGGTTCTGGACCACTGACATTTAGTATCGTTTGCATTATGACAACGTCTTGCCATTTCCCGAATTTTCTACCTATTTCTTTTTCAGTACCTACAATTTCAAAATTAAATCTTTGATGGAGAGCGATACTCGCTTCATTAGCGCCTCCAATTCTTGCGATTACGGCGTGAAATCCGCTTGACTCTGCTACTTCTAATAAGTGAGAAAGTAGCTCTCCTGCTATACCTTGATTTCTAAAATTTTCATTTACATAAATTGAATCTTCTACAGTTGTTCTATAAGCAGCCCTTGCCTTATAAGGAGAAAGAGAAGCGAAGCCCAGTATTTTGTTACCCGTTTCAGCAACTAATACGCTAAAGGCACCGGATCTTTCACTAAGCCATTCTTCTTGTTCTTTAGTGGTTCTCTCCACTAAATCAAAAGTCGCTGTTGAATTTCTAACTTCGTGATTATAAATTTCTCGGATTGCCTCTGCATCTTTTTGTTCAGCTAGGCGGATTTGTATCTCTTTTTCCATACTCTGACTGTAGTAAGGCTTAACGACAGGTAAGTGGACGTTGGGGTAACCATACTCCTGTGGCATCATGTCAATAAGCCTTTGGCTGGCCCCCTTAGCTCAGTCGGCAGAGCGTCTCCATGGTAAGGAGAAGGTCGACAGTTCAATTCTGTCAGGGGGCTCGGGGCGACGTAGCTCAGTTGGTAAGAGCGCCCGACTCATAATCGGGAGGTCGACAGTTCAAGTCTGTCCGTCGCTACGAATAAAATAGATTAAGCAATACAAGGTTGTTGGTGGCGACTCGCTTTGTTGTTGCTATCGTTTTATAGTCCACTAAACCAAATCAGGTTAGTGGTTAAATCTAAATGTTTCAGGAGTTAAAGATGTCTAAGGTATGCCAGGTAACCGGTAAGAAACCCGGGTTTGGCAAACAACTATCGCATTCGCACCGGAGAACTAATAGACGTTGGAATCCAAATGTACAACGTAAGCGTTATTGGTTACCGAGCGAAAAGCGGTGGATAACACTAAATGTAAGCACTAAGGGAATAAAGACAATTGATAAAAATGGCATTGAAAGTGTTATTGCTAAAATGCGTCGACAAGGACAGAAGGTTTAACAGTTATGGGTAGTGATAAACGACCAATAATTAAATTACGTTCAACAGCTGGTACTGGTTATACGTATGTTACTACGAAAAATAAAACCAATACGCGTGAGAGAATCGAACTAAAAAAGTACGATCCAGTAGTTAGAAAACATGTTCTTTTTAAAGAAGAACGTTAAATATTAGTATTTCTAATGGAATGTTCATCTAAAACTCGTGCGGCCTCATCAAACCCCACTGGTATCCTGCCAATGAACCGATTTTTAGAATTCTTTTGTTTTCTTTTTGGTTCAAAGGGCAGTGGCTCAATTGGTAGAGCACCGGTCTCCAAAACCGGCGGTTGGGGGTTCAAGTCCCTCCTGCCCTGCCAGTTGGTTTTAGATTATTCCATAAAAGCACGTAATCACTATCAGGCCAATAACCTGATCTAAGACAAATATAAAGATACGAGATTTCTAATGTCCATGAACCGTGAACAAAAACGTATGCTCCAACGTCAAGGAGAAGTAGATGCTGAGGGGGAACCTGTACGCGAGCGCCGTCAGCCTCAACAAGCAGCGCATACTGAAGAAAAGGCGGGAGTAACTCAATTCGCAAGAGAAGTTCGTTCAGAACTCAGGAAAGTTGTTTGGCCTACTCGTTCTGAAACTACAAATTATACGGTAGTTGTGGTAATAACAATTGTGGCTATCACCGCAATCGTTGCAGGTTTAGATTGGATATTTTCCCAATCAGTACTCGAATTGTTTGATGTCTAATGAATTCTAATAACGACTCCGAAACCAACATTGTTGAATCTGACCTGCTTCAGGTAGATGATTCTGAGACAGAAGACTCTGGAACCTCTGATGAAAATATAGGAGCTGAGGATCTACTCCCTATTGGTTCTTTGGATGGTTCTTTGGAACAAGCAGATGGAGGGGAAATATCTTCTGTAGAAGATACTGATGATTCGGAAGAACCGGAGAATACTGCTGCTGAGAACGCTGTGGTTGACGCGAGCGCTGTTATTGATGAAGAGGAACTTTTTGAAGAAGAAGATTTAACTCCAAAAAAAGAGAGCCCTTATGACCGTCCTGGAAGATGGTTCGTGGTACACACTCAGTCTGGTTATGAAAACAAAGTTAAGCAGAATTTAGAAACCCGAACATCTGTATTGAATTTGGAAGACAGAATTCTTGAAATTGTTATTCCAATGGAAGATGTGGTCGAGTTTCGAAATGGTAAAAAAGTAAACGTTTCAAAAAAGATGTTTCCTGGCTATCTATTGGTCAGATGCTTTCTTGATGATGCTTCTTGGGCTGCAATCAGAGATACGCCTGGGATTGTAAATTTTGTAGGAGCTGGAGGTAAACCATCACCTTTAAGCAGGAAGGAAGTAGAAAACTTTCTTTATGTTCCAGACGAGACAAAACCTGACGCTCCTAAAAAGACCAGAGCAAGACTTGGATTTGAAATAAATGAAACAGTAAGAGTTAAAGAAGGACCATTTGCAGACTTTTCTGGTGCCATTGTTGAGATAAATGAAGATCAATTAAAAGTAAAGGTCCTTGTAGACATTTTCGGCCGGGAGACTCCTGTAGAATTAGAATTCTCACAAATTGCTCAACTCTAAGTTTTAGAGGTTGCCAATATGCGTGGGTTACAGCAGACTTGTGACGCTGTTTAGTTAAAAGTTTTGACAAAGTATTAGAAAATTAAGAGAGAAAAGTTATGGCACAAAAGCAAGTAGCAGCTTTAGTGAAAATTCAGATTCCAGCGGGACAAGCTTCTCCTGCGCCACCTGTAGGTACCGCTCTTGGTCCTCATGGCGTTGCGATTATGGATTTTTGCAAGGAATATAATGCTAAGACCGAGGACAAAAGAGGACAGATAATTCCTGTAGAGATAACGATTTATGAAGATCGGTCTTTTTCATTTATTACGAAAACGCCACCTACTTCGTTTCTTATTCGCCAAGCAGCTGGTTTGGAAAAAGCTTCGGGTCTAGCCGGACGAGAAGAAGTTGGTTCGATCACATGGAATCAGGTCGAGGAAATCGCTGAAACAAAAATGCCTGATCTAAACGCGATTGACATCGAAGGTGCAAAACAACAAGTAGCAGGAACAGCTCGAAGTATGGGAATAGCAGTTAATTAGAGATAAAAATATTTTTAATATCTAATTGATTCTGTAAAGAGGAGGACCTCGCCTCAACAGAATTTGTTCAATTGAGGGAGCCAGGAGGAAAGGCTAAATGAATAATAGTAAGAGGTATCAGAATTCTCTTGAGAAGTTTGACCCAGATGGATTTTTATCTGGTCGTGAAGCTTTAGAGATGATCCAATCGTTTGAAAGAACGAAGTTTGATGAATCTATTGACCTTGTTGTCCGTTTAGGGGTTGACCCTAGAAAAACTGAAGAAATGATTCGTAGTACAGTCGCTTTACCATCTGGGACAGGTAAAGCAGTTCGTGTTGCTGTTTTTGCACAAGGTGAAGCGGCTAATGCGGCACGTGAAGCAGGTGCTGATCATGTTGGTGCAGATGATCTTGCTGCAGAAGTTGAAGGCGGGATGCTTGATTTTGAAATTGCGATTTCAACTCCTGAAATGATGGCCACGGTCGGAAAACTTGGAAGGATGTTGGGACCAAGGGGTCTAATGCCTAATCCTAAGTCTGGAACGGTCACTGAAGAAGTAGCTAAGGCCGTTGAAGATTTTAAAGGCGGAAAAGTGGAGTTTCGAACAGATCGACATGGGAATGTTCACTTGCCGATAGGGAAAGCAAGCTTTTCACTAGATGATTTAGTATCAAATCTAAATGTAGTAGTTGAAGAACTTGAAAGATTAAAGCCTGCATCTACAAAAGGCCGTTATATCAAAACTATTTCTGTTTCTTCTACGATGAGTCCTGGGGTCAGGATTGATCCATCTCGAATAACTGAGTAATTATAGAATTAATTATTTGGTCACTGAAAAATTTGGTTTGTGTATTGATAGTCATTGGATAGTCTGACTATCACAATAGAGACGCTCACCGAAGACCTCTGGGTTGCATTTATTTGCAGAACGATTTTCGCCCTAGCAGGAGAGCCTTCCGGATCGGTTTCAGACTATGTCTGAAATTCTTTGGTGTGTGTTAACGATTTTGGGAGAGGGTGAGCAATGTCAGAGGCACGAGCGGCGAAAGTCGCTGTTGTAGATGAAGTAAGAGAACGCTTTTCTGATTCTGATTCTCTTGTTCTGACTGAATATAGGAATTTAGATGTTCCAGCCATGGCTTCTTTACGAGAGGCTTTACGTGAAGTCGGTGGCGATTACAAGATTTACAAAAATACTTTGGTTCGTTTCGCAATTGAAAATCTTGATTTAGAGATTGATGATTTATTATCAGGACCAACCGCTATAGCTTTTGTAGGTAAAAAACCAGATGGGTCTTCAGGTGATCCGGTTTCCGTAGCGAAAGCTTTGAAGGATTTCGCGAAAAAAAATGAGGCTTTGATCATAAAGGGCGGGGTTCTTGAGAACCGAAGACTTACAGTTGAGGAAATTAATCAACTTGCTGAGATAGCACCTAGAGATGTTCTCTTGTCGCAATTGGCAGGACTTTTGGTGGCACCAATGCAGCAGTTTGCTGGCTTGCTTAATGCATTGCCACAGAAGTTTGCTTACGCTCTCCAGGCACTGGTTGAAAAATCAGGTGGAGTGATAGAAGGGGCAGATGATGCTTCTGATGCAGAGATCGAGTCGGAGGAAAACTCGGGAGCAGATGATGCTTCTGATGCAGAGACCGAGGAAGAACAAAGCTCAGAGGCAGATGATGCTTCTGATGCAGAGACTGAGTCGGAGGAAAGCTCGGAGGCAGATGATGCTTCTGATGCAGAGACCGAGGAAGAACAAAGCTCGGAGGTAGATGATGCTTCTGATGCAGAGATCGAGTCGGAGGAAAGCTCGGAGGCAGATGATGCTTCTGATGCAGAGACCGAGGAAGAACAAAGCTCGGAGGCAGATGATGCTTCTGATGCAGAGACCGATGAAAAGGAGGCCTAATGGCTACTAAAGAAGAAATTTTGGACGCTATCGGTGAGATGAGTGTCCTTGAACTTAGTGAACTATTAAAAGAGTTCGAAGAAAAGTTTGATGTGACTGCAGCAGCTCCAGTTGCAGCAGCAGCAGCAGCACCAGCTGCAGCTGGTGCTGAGGATGGCGAAGCTGAAGAGAAAGATAGCTTTGATGTAAACCTTGCCGACGCAGGAGATAAGAAAATCCAAGTAATTAAAGAGGTTAGAACTCTTACCAACTTGGGTCTTAAAGATGCTAAGGACCTTGTTGATGGTGCACCTAGCACAATCTTGGAAGGTGCTTCTAAGGAAGATGCAGAAAAGGCAAAAGAAGCTCTTGAAGCCGCTGGCGCCACAATTGAATTAAAGTAACTTAATTTATTCCTAATAAACTGCTGTTTTTGGATTTTATTGTTCGTGAAGGGTCGAAAAGTTACTTTCAATTACTTTAAAATTCATTAAAAGAATGGGCCTCTTGGGTTGTTCATAGGGGTCTTGTTCTATTAGGATTTCACTTCGCTGTGTTTCCTCAGAATTTCTCCACGATTTGTGGTGTTATTTTGTTTTAATACGGTTTGTCCGCATTTATTCGCTTCTGCCGGGAGTTTATTGTTGTCTGCTCGACCATTACTTCGAGATCGATACTCGTTTGGAAACCTTGAAAAGGTTTTAGAATTACCAGATTTAATTGCTGTTCAACATGAGTCATTTAATTGGCTTATGGAATCAGGGTTGAAGGGTATCTTCTCAGATATAAGTCCTATAACCGATGTAAGTGAGACACTTTCACTTGAATTGGAGTTTGATCCTAAAGACGAAGATCTTAGGCCACCTCCAAAGTTCACAGTAGATGAGTGCAAAGAGAAGGATATGACCTATTCAGGTCCAATATTTGTGCGCGCTCGTTTCAAAAATGCTCATACTGGTGAGATAAAGGAGCAAACTGTTTTCCTAGGCGATTTCCCTCTTATGACGGAAAAAGGCACTTTCATAATCAATGGAACCGAAAGAGTAGTTGTTTCTCAGCTAGTTAGATCACCGGGCGTTATTTTTCAACCTGGTGAGCGCTACAGATTAAGAAATCTTGCGAAAAATCAGCTTGTAACAGCAACAGTCCATCCTTATAGGGGAGAGTGGATTGAATTCGATGTGGAACAGAAGCCAGGTAAAGACGTTACCGCTGGTTGTCGAGTTGCTAGAAAACGTCGATTGTCGATGTTCACTCTTCTCAGAGCTCTAGGTTTTGATGACGAGAATTTCCCTGGCTTTCTTGACCGTCTTGTTAGTCATTTCAATTATCTTGAAGGACAATGGGAAAACGACCGTGAGTCCAATGCGACAGAAGAAGAAGCTCTTCTAGAAATTTATCGAAGAGTTCATCCAGGTGAACCACCTTCTGTAGAAGCCGCACGAGCCTATTTGCGCAATGCCTTCTTTGAATCACGGAGGTACGACTTATCCAGGGTCGGTCGCTATAAGTTAAACCGTAAACTTGGTCCGGAAATTGAATGGATTGAAAAAAATCTTGGTGTCGAGTTGGAAAGACCAGCTCGCGATCAGACTGTATTATCTAAAGCAGAAGTTCTGGCAACATGTACATATCTTTTACACTTAGCAGCTGGTGAACCGGGATACCGACTAGATGATCAAGATCATTTCGCAAACCGTAGGATTCGTTGTGTCGGTGAACTTATTCAAAATCAGGTAAGAATAGGTCTGTCACGGCTTGAACGTGTAGTACGTGAACGAATGACTACGCAGGATGTAGAAGCTATAACACCTCAGTCACTAATCAATATTCGACCTGTTGTTGCTTCAATCAAAGAATTTTTTGGAACAAGTCAACTTTCTCAATTCATGGATCAGGTAAATCCCTTGTCTGGGTTGACTCATAGGCGCCGTTTGTCTGCATTAGGGCCTGGAGGTTTATCGCGTGAAAGGGCTGGTTTTGAAGTCAGAGATGTCCACTTCTCTCATTATGGAAGAATGTGTCCTATTGAGACACCTGAAGGTCCAAATATTGGTTTGATTGGTGGACTTGCAACTTATGGTCGTGTAAATGATTTTGGTTTCATCGAATCGCCTTACAGGAAAGTAGTTAAGGGCAAAGTAACTAATGAAATTGTTCATCTAGATGCTGCAGAAGAAGAAGAATACGTTGTTGCACAGGCTAATGCGCCACTAAACCCAGATAAAACTTTTAGAAATGATCGAGTACTGGTTCGGCGCTCACCTCAATCGGCATCTCTTCAGGATCATAAACAACAGTTAGAACAAGACGTTTTCTTTGGTGCTACTACAGAAATTTCTTATGTTCCGCCTGCGGAAGTACAGTTGATGGATATTTCAGCTCAGCAAATCGTTTCGGTAGCTACTGCTCTAATCCCATTCGTAGAACATGATGATGCAAACCGTGCTCTTATGGGAGCAAACATGCAACGTCAAGCAGTTCCACTTATACGTGCTGAAGCTCCTTTTATTGGTACTGGAATGGAAGCTCCTGCTGCACATGATGCAGCGGACATGCTTCTTGCCGAGGAAGCTGGGACTGTGGTTGACGTCGATGCAAAGTCTGTTGTTGTTGAATATCGCAAATCAGGAATAACTACACATGAATTGGTCAAATTTGAAAGATCAAATCAAGACACTTGTGTTAATCAGCAAGCAAGAGTTATACCAGGTCAAAAATTTAAAGCTGGTGAACTTCTAGCCGATGGATCTTCGACTGATAGTGGAGAACTTGCTTTAGGAAAAAATCTTTTGGTCGCTTATATGTCATGGGAAGGTTTTAACTACGAAGATGCGATTATCGTTTCGGAACGTCTGGTAAAAGATGACGTTCTAACGTCAATTCATATTCATGAGCATGAGATAGACGCACGTGATACAAAACTTGGTGCCGAAGAGATAACTAGAGATATTCCTAATCTTTCTGATGAGATACTTGCCGATCTTGATGATCGAGGAATTATCAGAATTGGTGCTGAAGTATCACCTGGTGATGTTCTCGTTGGGAAAGTTACCCCTAAAGGTGAGACAGAACTAACTCCTGAAGAGAGACTTTTGAGAGCGATTTTTGGTGAGAAAGCTCGTGAGGTACGCGATACTTCACTCAAGTTACCTCACGGAGAATCAGGGAAAGTCATAGATGTCAAAGTTTTTGATAGGGAAGCTGGAGACGAGTTACCACCAGGCGTGAACCAGTTGGTAAGAGTCCATGTTGCGCAAAAACGAAAGATTAGTGTCGGCGATAAATTAGCTGGACGACACGGAAATAAAGGTGTTATTTCAAAGATTCTTCCAATTGAAGATATGCCGTATATGAAAGATGGAACACCTGTAGACATTATTCTTAATCCATTAGGTGTCCCCTCCAGAATGAATGTCGGACAGGTTCTTGAGACTCATTTAGGGTATTGCGCTAGATGGGGTTGGGAAATTGATGGCGAAGGCGTTGGAAATCCCGTAGATCGTGATTCAGAGGCAAAGAAAACAAGAACAAGTACAAAACCTTCAATTCATGTTGCTACACCAGTTTTTGATGGTGCTAGTTGGGATGAAAAAGAGCCACAGAGTGGCCATCCAAGTATCAGCAAAATTCTTGCAAATCTTCGTCCAGACTCGGCTGAAGGAGAAGAGAAGCTTGTCAGAGATGATGGTAAAGCAGTCCTTTACAATGGTCGTACTGGTGAAGCCTATGATGAGCCAATTGGGATTGGATACGTTTATATTTTGAAGCTGGCGCATCTAGTTGATGACAAAATTCATGCTAGATCTACTGGACCTTATTCGATGATTACCCAGCAACCGTTAGGTGGTAAAGCTCAGTTCGGTGGTCAGAGATTTGGAGAGATGGAAGTTTGGGCTCTAGAAGCATATGGCGCTGCTTATTGCCTTCAGGAACTTTTAACTATTAAGTCTGACGATGTACTCGGACGTGTAAGAGTTTATGAGGCAATTGTCAAAGGTGATAATATTCCGGAACCTGGTATACCTGAGAGTTTCAAAGTTCTGATTAAAGAGATGCAGTCCTTGTGTTTGAATGTTGAAGTTCTAGACAATGATGGTAAAGAAGTTGAGATTAGAGAGATGGATGAAGATGTCTATAGGACAACTGAAGCTCTTGGAATTGATCTTTCTCGACCAGAACGGGGATCTGATGAAGAAGATGCAGCTCGCGAAGCTGCACGTGCGGTTAGAGCGTTTTCGTAATAAAGAGAAATTGGCAATAGGAAAATAAGGGAATAAAGAGTGATAGACGTCAACGAGTTTTCAAATATTCGAATTGGTTTGGCCACTGCTGATGACATTCGCATGTGGTCAAACGGTGAAGTAAAAAAACCTGAGACTATTAACTATCGAACGCTTAAACCTGAAAAGGATGGGCTTTTTTGTGAGAAGATTTTTGGTCCAACCAAAGATTGGGAATGCTATTGCGGGAAATATAAAAGAGTCAGATTTAAGGGAATTATTTGTGAACGCTGTGGTGTAGAAGTAACCAGATCGAAGGTTCGTCGTGAACGTATGGGCCACATCGAGTTGGCAGCACCAGCAGTTCATATTTGGTACTTACGTGGAACGCGTTCTTGGTTGGCTTATTTACTCACAGGTAATGAACCTAAAGAGGAATTAAAAGCAAAGCAACTAGAAAAGGTGATCTACTTTGCAGCGAATCTGGTTGTAACTGTTAATGCCGAAGGAAGGCACGATGACCTTCCTGAATTAGAGAAAGAACTTTCTGAAGAACGAAATGCGATTGAAGAAGAACGAGATCGGGAACTTGATCGTCGTAAAGAGGACCTTGAGGCCGAACTAGTTGAAATGGAAAATGAAGGTCTCAAAGACGCTGACCTAAAGGCTCGTCAGAAAGCCGCAGAAAAGGATATGCAGTTTATACGTGAACAGTATGAGCAGGAGTTAGATGTTTTAGACAGAGCTTGGGAAGAATTTAAGGGCCTTTTCCCGCGTCAGATAATTGAAGACGAACTTCTTTGGCGTGAGTTAGAAGATCGATGGGGCGAGTATTTTGAAGGTGGCATGGGTGCTAATGCTTTGTCGCAACTAATCGACCGCATAGATTTTGATGAAGAAGAAATTACTTTAAGGGGAATGATTGATCCACCTAAAGATCAAAAACCATTGTCAACACAGCGTCGAGATAAAGCAATTAAGAGACTAAAAATAGTCGCTTCTTTTAATCGTCGAGATGAGCACGGTCGTCGTGTAAATGAACCTCAAGCGATGATTCTCGATGCTGTTCCAGTTATACCTCCTGATCTTCGGCCAATGGTTCAATTAGATGGTGGACGTTTTGCAACTTCTGACTTAAATGATTTGTATAGGCGCGTAATCAATAGAAATAACCGTCTAAAAAGGCTGTTAGATCTAGGAGCACCTCGAATTATCGTTAATAACGAAAAACGTATGTTGCAAGAGGCCGTGGATGCACTATTTGACAATGGTAGACGGGGTCGACCTGTTACAGGACCAGGCAACCGTCCTTTAAAATCTCTGTCTGACATGTTGAAAGGGAAACAAGGAAGATTCAGACAAAATCTTCTAGGTAAACGAGTTGATTATTCGGGAAGATCTGTAATCGTTGCTGGACCTACTCTTAAGTTCCATCAATGTGGACTTCCTAAATTAATGGCTCTTGAATTGTTCAAACCCTTTGTGATGAAACGTTTAGTGGATGGAGAACTTGCTCAGAATATTAAATCCGCGAAAAGAATGGTCGAAAGACGAAAGCCACAAGTATGGGATGTTTTAGAAGAAGTCATTCAGGAACATCCGGTTATGTTGAACAGAGCTCCCACTCTTCACAGATTAGGAATTCAAGCCTTTGAGCCTGTTTTGGTTGAAGGTAAAGCTATTCGAATTCATCCTTTAGTTTGTACTGCTTTTAACGCAGATTTTGATGGAGACCAGATGGCAGTCCATTTGCCTTTATCGGCTGAAGCACAAGCAGAAGCTAGGGTCTTAATGCTTTCCGCTAACAACGTACTGAGTCCAGCTCACGGCCGGCCGTTAGTCACTCCAACCCAAGACATGATCATTGGTGGCTTTTACATGACTAGTGAAGTAGAAGGCGCCACAGGAGAAGGAAGAACATTCCGAAGAATACATGAAATTGAGCAAGCTTTAGATAGTGGCTCATTACATTTGCATTCGTTAATTGAATTCAGATCAGACAGTTATCCAGATTTAGCACTTGAATCAGAAAATGGAGACGGTCTCGTTTGGGAGAAGACTACTGCTGGGCGTGTTTTGTTTAATGAAGCTCTTCCTGCAGGTTTTGGTTATGTAAATTATCAAGTTGACAAAAAAGCTATGGGATCGATTGTTGATGATTTAGCACGTCATTACCCAAAGAAAGTTGTAGCAAATAGTCTCGACAGTCTTAAAGATAAATGTTTCCGTTATGCATCGCAGTCGGGGATTACTGTCTCTATTGAAGACGTGAAGACACCATCTGATAAACAGGCAATTCTAGACAAATACGAGAAAGATGCTGAAAAAGTAGAGAATCAGTTCCGGCGAGGAATCATTACAGACGGTGAAAGAAGGCAGAAAGAAATTGAAATTTGGAATGCCGCAACTGCTGAGATTACCGAAAGAATGGCTGAAGTTCTAGAAGAAGACCCGTTCAACCCCATTGACATGATGATGAAATCTGGGGCGCGAGGAAACATGATGCAAGTAAGACAAATTGCTGGCATGAGAGGCCTTGTAGCTAACCCTCGAGGTGACTTAATACCTCGTCCGATCAAATCTAACTTCCGAGAAGGATTGGCTATGTTGGAGTACTTTATTGCTACTCCTGGAGCTCGAAAAGGTCTTGTTGACACTGCATTAAGGACAGCCGATTCTGGTTATTTGACTAGAAGATTGGTTGACGTCTGTCAAGAATTGATAATCAATGACGAAGATGTTTTTGCTGCAGGAAAACCAGTACGTTCGGTTTGGGTAGAAAATATACGAGAAGACGAAACAGGCTTTCGCTCACACATTGAAACGAAACTATTTAGTAGAACCCTTGCAGAAGATGTGGAACTTTCTGACGGAACTGTTTATGAAAAAGGAACAATCGTTGGTGAAGACGAAATGGTCGCACTTAGAGATGACCCAGCAGTTGAACGACTTAGAGTTCTTTCGCCTTTAACTGACGATTCAGATCAAGGAGTATCTAGAGCCTGTTACGGAATGTCTTTAGCAACTGGCAAACCTATAGAAATAGGCGAAGCAGTGGGAGTAATCGCCGCCCAATCAATTGGTGAGCCAGGTACACAGTTGACTATGAGAACCTTCCATACAGGTGGTGTTGCTGCTGCTGGAAGAGACATTGCTGCAGGTCTGCCTCGTGTAGTCGAATTGTTCGAAGCTCGTACCCCTAAAGGCAAGGCAACTTTGTCAAGGATTTCTGGTGTTATCAGAATAGGAGAAGATGAAGGCCGAGGCCGAGAGGTTACTGTTGTCGCTGATGACGGAACGGAAGAGGTTCATCTAATCCCAGGTATTTCTCGTCTTGAATTCAAAGATGGAGACGAGATTTCCGCTGGTGATGCAATAGTTGAAGGTCCGAGAGATCCAAAGGAACTCCTTGAGATTAAAGGAGTTAGAGAAACTCAACAGTATTTAGTGGATGAAGTTCAGAAGGTTTACCGAGATCAAGGTGTGTCAATCCACGATAAACACGTTGAATTGGTTGTAAGACAGATGACTCGGAGGGTGCGGATTAGTGACCCTGGGGACTCAGAGTTTCTTCCAGGAGAACAGGTAGATCAGCCTATTTTTGCTGCGGCTAATAGAAACTTGGTTGAGGAAGGAAAGAAACCTGCTGAAGGTCGCCCTGTATTAATGGGGATCACAAAAGCTTCACTCGCTACTGATTCTTGGTTGTCAGCTGCGTCTTTTCAGGAAACCACTCGAGTTCTTACAGAAGCTGCAATAGAAAGCAGACAGGACAAATTGGTAGGTCTAAAAGAAAATATTATTATCGGTAAATTAATTCCCGCTGGAACAGGACGCGAAGAGTACGGGCGTGTTGGAACGCATGCTCCTGACTATAAGCCAATGGATTTTTACTCGTCTGCTGATGAAGAACAAGATTTGGCTGATTGGCTAGCGACTCAGGCAGATAGTGGCAATGAGAGCGATGAAAGCTTTGCCGGCGCTTATGAAGCTGATGTAATAGATTTAGCTAATGGTGCCATTGAAGAAGCCATTGAAGAAATTGACTGAGATACTTAGATTTCTTATTGCGACGTGAAGATGCCGACCGTAGACTCAATACTTCGTGTCTTAGTTAGTTCTGGACCGTGTTTCAATTTCAATAGGCAAGGTTTGAGGTAAGTCGTGCCCACAATTCAACAACTGGTCCGTAAGGGCCGTCAATCAAAGCGCAGAAAAGAAACTACTCCTGCTTTGAAGGGAGCTCCTCAGAGGCGCGGCGTTTGTACAAGAGTTTTTACGACTACACCAAAAAAACCAAATTCGGCTCTTCGTAAGGTCGCAAGGGTGCGTTTAACCAGCGGAATGGAAGTAACGGCTTATATACCGGGTGAGGGACACAATTTACAAGAGCACTCAATTGTTTTATTACGAGGTGGTCGTGTAAAAGATTTACCGGGTGTTCGTTACAAGGTTGTTAGGGGAACCCTTGATACTTCTGGTGTTTCTGAAAGAAGCCAGTCGCGTAGCCGATATGGCGCAAAGAAGGGTAATTAATCATGCCTAGAAAGGGACCAGCTGTTAGAAGGAGTCTTACTCCAGATCCTGTGTATCGTTCGAGTGCAGTTACTCAGTTGGTGAACAAAGTATTAAAGCACGGGAAACGTTCCACTGCAGAGCAGATTGTTTACGGAGCTTTAAAGGTAGTTGAAACAAAAACAGGTAGTGAACCTGTTGGAGTTTTAAAAGACGCTTTGGAAAGTATACGACCACAGCTTGAAGTGCGAAGTCGTCGCGTTGGGGGTGCCACTTATCAAGTGCCTGTTGAGGTTAAACCCCGTCGAGCGAACACTTTAGCTGTCCGCTGGCTTGTTGATTATGCACGAGAAAGAAGAGAAAGATCCATGTCTGAACGCTTAGCTAATGAGATAATGGATGCTGCCAATGGAATTGGTTCATCCGTTAAGCGCCGTGAGGACTTGCATAAAATGGCTGAAGCTAACAAAGCATTTGCTCATTATCGTTGGTAAAAATTCAGACAACAGGTAACAGGTAACAGGTATGGCTAATCGACACCCTCTTGAGAAAACTCGCAATATTGGAATTATGGCCCATATTGATGCGGGTAAAACCACCACTACAGAAAGAATCCTGTATTACACAGGTGTGAATTATAAGATCGGTGAAGTTCATGAAGGCACCGCGACTATGGACTGGATGGAACAAGAGCAAGAGCGCGGAATCACGATCACTTCTGCTGCTACTAGCTGTTTCTGGAACGATCACAGGATCAACATTATTGATACTCCTGGACACGTTGACTTCACAGTCGAGGTAGAACGTTCTTTAAGAGTTTTAGATGGTGCAATCGCAGTTTTTGATGGAGTTGCAGGTGTGGAGCCACAAACTGAAACAGTTTGGCGCCAAGCTGATCGTCATAACGTTCCAAGGATGTGTTTTATCAACAAAATGGATAGAACCGGAGCTGATTTTTTCTTTGTTTTAGGAACCATTAAAGAACGTCTTGGTTGCAAAGCTGCTGTAATCCAATTACCTATAGGAGCAGAAGCTGATTTTGCTGGCATTATTGATTTGGTAACCATGAAGGCTTTGGTCTGGGAAGGTGAAGACTTGGGAGCTTCGTGGAATGAAGTAGAGATTCCAGACGATTTGAAAGCCCAAGCTGATGAATATCGGGCAGAACTTGTCGATCTTCTTGCTGAGTTTGATGAAAATATTCTTGAAAAATTTGTTGGTGAGGAAGAAATCACAATTGAAGATTTGAAAACAGCAATTCGTAAAGGAACTCTTTCAGGGGATTGTGTCCCAATATTAACTGGTACAGCTTTTAAGAATAAAGGTGTTCAGCCTCTTCTTGATTCTGTTGTTGAGTATTTACCTTCACCACTTGATCTCCCACCAGTTGAAGGTGTTGAACCTCGAAGTGAAGAAGTCACTAAGCGTGCTGTAAGTGACGATGAACCATTTGCTGCTCTTGCTTTTAAAATCATGACAGATCCTCATGTAGGAAAATTAACTTATTTCCGTGTTTACAGTGGCACCTTGGAAAAAGGTGCGACTGTTTTAAATACCCGGTCGAGTTCTAAAGAGCGAATTGGACGTATTTTAGAGATGCATGCCAATGATCGGGAAGATCTTGACATTGTTCGAACTGGTGACATAGTTGCTGGTGTAGGCATCAAAGATTCAAAGACAGGTGACACTCTTTGTTCACCTGACCACCCTCTTATGCTCGAACAGTTTGATTTTCCTGATCCTGTAATTCATGTTGCGGTTGAGCCTAGGTCGAAAGCTGATCAGGACAAAATGGGTAAAGCTTTAGGAGCCCTTTCTGATGAAGATCCTACGTTTACAGTTAGAAGTGATGATGAAACAGGTCAGACGATTATTGGTGGTATGGGCGAGTTGCACCTTGAAATTTTAGTTGATCGAATGTTGCGTGAGTTTCGTGTTGATGCAAATGTAGGAAAACCTCAAGTGGCCTATCGAGAAACGATTACTAAAGCAGTCGAAAATTATCGTTACACCCATAAGAAACAATCTGGCGGATCAGGCCAATATGCTGAAATTGTTGCGACGGTGGAACCTCTGACAGAAGGTGAAGAAACCTACGATTTTGTAGACAAAGTTTCGGGAGGGCGTATTCCTAAGGAATATATTCCAGCTGTTAATGCTGGTATCCAAGCTGCCATGACTTCTGGTGTCCTCGCAGGTTTTCAAGTTTTGGGTATGAAAGTGACGCTTAACGATGGAAAACACCATGATGTCGATTCATCTGAAATGGCTTTTAAAATTGCTGCACAGGCTTGGTTTAGAGAGGTTATAAAACAGGCTAAGCCAGTTCTTTTAGAGCCAATTTTTTCTGTAGAAGTTGTAACACCAGAGGACTATATGGGTGATGTAGTTGGTGATTTAAATTCTAGAAGAGGCAAAGTCGGGCAAATGGAAGCAAGAGGAAATAATCAAGTAGTTACTGCAGAGGTACCGCTATCTGAGATGTTCGGTTATGCTACAGATCTGCGTTCGCGCACTCAAGGGCGTGCGACGTATACAATGCAGTTCGATTCGTATCAAAAAACTCCTTCATCAGTTCAGGAAGAGATTGTCACCCGGATTCGTGGTGAATAGGCTTAACCTACTGAGAAGGTAATATAAAATAATAGAAATAATAGAGAAACTCGAGGGAGAGTCATGGCTAAGGCCCAGTTCGAAAGAAATAAGCCCCACGTAAATGTGGGAACGATGGGACACATCGATCACGGTAAGACAACTCTTACTGCTGCGATAACCAAGGTATTGTCGGATTCAGATCCTGATAATACATCATTTACAGCATTTGAGAACATTGATAATGCTCCAGAGGAACGTGAACGTGGTATCACTATTAACGTTTCACACGTTGAGTATGAGACAGGTAATAGGCACTATGCACACGTCGATATGCCTGGACACGCTGACTACATCAAAAACATGATTACCGGTGCAGCTCAGGTTGATGGAGCTATTTTGGTGGTTTCTGCAGCTGATGGTCCAATGCCTCAAACTCGAGAGCATGTTTTGCTTGCGCGTCAGGTTGGAGTTCCAAAGATTATTGTGGCGCTAAATAAGTGCGATGTTGTTGACGATGAAGAACTTCTTGAACTTGTAGAAATGGAAGTTAGAGATCTTCTAAATGAATACGAGTTCCCAGGAGACGACACACCAATTGTTAGAGTTTCAGCTCTTAAGGCCTTGGAAGGTGATGGAGATTCCGCAGCTCAAATTATTGACCTCATGAGTCAAGTAGATGAATACATCCCTCAGCCTGAACGTGATGTTGATAAGCCATTCCTTATGCCGATTGAGGATGTTTTCTCAATTACAGGACGTGGAACGGTTGTAACTGGTCGTGTTGAACAGGGCAAAGTTAATACTGGTGACACAATAGAAATTGTTGGTATTAAAGACACAACAGAAACAACTTGCACTGGTGTCGAGATGTTCAGAAAACTTCTTGATGAGGGACTGGCAGGAGATAATATTGGCGCACTACTTCGCGGTATCGATAAAGAAGATGTTCAGCGTGGTCAGGTTTTGGCGGCTCCTGGTTCAATAACTCCTCATACCAAGTTTGAAGCTGAGGTATATGTCCTTACTAAGGAAGAGGGTGGACGTCATAAGCCATTCTTTTCTAACTACCGACCACAGTTTTATTTCAGAACAACTGATGTGACTGGAAGTATTGCTTTGCCAGAAGGAACTGAAATGTGCATACCCGGTGATAACACAACTATGACGGTTGAGCTGATCGCTCCAATCGCAATGGATGAAGGACTTCGCTTCGCTATTCGTGAAGGTGGCAGGACTGTAGGTGCTGGTGCTGTAACGAAGGTTCTAGAGTAGCTCGGATTTAACTTATGGCAGCCAGTCAAAAAATAAGAATCAGGCTTAAAGCCTACGATCACGAGGTCATTGACCAGTCAGCAAAAAAAATTGTTGAAACAGTTCGTAGAACTCAAGCAGATCTTCGAGGACCAGTACCTCTACCGACAGAGAAGCATCGTTATACAGTGATTCGTGGGCCTTTTAAGGATAAGGATTCTCGTGAACACTTTGAGATGAGAATCCATAAGAGACTTCTCGACATTCTTAACCCTTCTCCAAAGACAGTTGATTCTCTCCAGAGGCTTGATTTGCCAGCTGGCATAGATATTGAAATTAAAATTCAGCAAAATTAGTCGTCGGTTTTTTGTTCTGGAGGAATGTCTTCCAGTTTGTTTCTATTAAGAGATCCTTCTCTTTGTGTTTTTGTTGTAAGTAATTCTTCGGAAACTTCGTGTCGGCGGGCAACTGATCCTATTACGGATTGAATGGTTGCTGCTGCGGGAAGTGCTAACAGGGCTCCTACTACTCCAAGTATCGCGGAACCAGCAATTACTGAACCAAATGCTACGGCTGGATGGATTTGCATTGTATGAGAAGTGATTCTTGGAGAGATTAAATAATTTTCTATTTGCTGATAAACAGCAATTGTTATTAGTACCCATAGGCCATCAACAGGTTCACCTAGCAGTCCTACCACGAGTGGCAATACGCCGGCGATATAAGTTCCTACAACAGGTACGAATTGAGAAATAACTCCGACCCACAAAGCTAGAGCTAATGCAGAGGGAAGTCCGATTATTTCGAAAATTAACCAATGAATTGCGCCTGAAAGTACTGCAAGAACACTTCTTGAAAGTATGTATCCACCTGTTTTGGATACAGCTAGATCCCAAACCTCTAAAATTTGCCCTTGGCGTCGTGGAGCAAGAAAAGAACATACAAGCTTTCTGACTTTTGGTCCTTCAGCTACTAAGTAGAAAGAGAAAAGAGCAATTGTAAAAAGTTGGAATAGGACATTTGCCACGGTTGATCCGAAACGTGCAAGGTCATCAGCGAAATCACCGAGCCATTGTGCCAAAGCTCCAGAGTCATATTTTTCTTGCAAATCTGAGGTAGCGTTTTCAATTCCAAAATTATCATCAAGAAATTCGTCGATATCAGCTAGATAAGTTGGGATATTATTATTAAATTCAGTTACTTGATCAGCAAGAAGAGATCCGACTTGAAAACCAAAACCGCCTAGGGCGGCAACGCACACTAGAAAAGTTAACGCTGTTCCAATACCTCTCTTTAATCCTAATTTTTCAAGCCTGTTTACTGCCGGTTCTAGAGCGAAAGAGAGGAATAGAGAAACTAAAAGAATTATTAAAAGGGGTCTTAGTGCAGAAATAATTCCACGAAAATACCAAAGAAGGGCAAATCCCCCTAAGAGAGTTGCTATTGATTTAATTACCCACTTTGGTAACTTTTCACTGTCTTTTGCTTGATTTTCCAAGGATTTCACCTGTAGGAGTTTTTTTGTATTTACGACTAAACAGACGGTACTTCTAAAAGAGTCTTTGAAATGGGATATTTGAGGCAAAGTTCTCATTATTAAAGGGATTTTCGGTTGTGCGATGTGATTATGCGCCGTATCGTTATCAGTCGGTGTTTGTTGTTTTAACACCTAAAGCTGACGTCCATTGAGGCCCGCCAAAATAGGTTGGAACCGAATGGCACAACCGAAATCAGCGCTCCGCCGGGGTTTCCCGAGCGGAGCGTTTGCATGGAATTACATAAATACAAAATTAACGAGCATTCGTTTGGTGTGCGTAGGAAAAAAAATGGCTAGTAAAGCAATAGTGGGAGAAAAGGTCGGAATGACCCAAGTGTGGGATGAAGATAATTCCGTGATCCCTGTCACAGTTTTGCGCATCAGACCTAATCGTGTCGTACGAGTTAAAACTACAGAACGTGATGGATACAGTGCTCTCCAAGTCACCTTCGGAGAAAAGGACGAGCAAAAATTAACAAGACCAGAAGCAGGGCATTTTGCCTCGAATGGGGTTGATGCAGGGGTCAAGTTAGTAGAGCTTCGTTTGGACAATGTTGATGGATACGAAGTGGGGCAAGAACTAACTGTTGAAACCCTTTCTGAAAATTTAAGAGTTGATGTGACTTCGGTGAGCAAAGGTAAAGGTTTTGCTGGAGCTATGAAAAGGCATGGCTTTAAAGGGCAAAGAGCTTCCCATGGCGCTCATAAGGTTCATCGTAAACCTGGAGCGGTGGGTCAATGCGCAACACCATCAAGAATTTTTAAAGGTAAAAAACTCCCAGGGAGAATGGGTAATCAAAAAACAACTATTTTAAATCTTCAAGTCGTACAAGCTGACACTGAAAAAGAACTCTTGTTGATCAAGGGTTCAGTACCTGGTCCGAATGGTTCCACTGTTTTAATTAGAGACGCAGTAAAGGGAGCAGTTTGATGATTGCTGTTGATGTTAAAGATTTAACGGGATCTAAAACTGGCACAATTAATTTGGATCCTCAAACCTTTGGTCTTGATCCCAACGTTGCAGTTATGCACCAAGTAGTCACTGCTCAACTAGCCGCTAGACGTAGTGGGACTCAGAGCACTAAGACAAGAGCAGAAGTTAGAGGTGGAGGGGCAAAACCTTGGCGCCAAAAGGGCACTGGCCGTGCTAGGCATGGTTCAATTCGCTCCCCTCAGTGGCGAGGTGGTGGAGTTGCGTTAGGACCCAAGCCGCGTGATTATTCACAGAAAACCCCTAAAAAAATGGTTCGTTTGGCATTAAAGTCTGCTCTTTCTGATCGAGCAGCATCAGAACGTGTTGTCGTTGTTGATGAATGGAATTTTGAATTACCAAAAACTAAAACAGCAGTTGCGGCTCTTGAGGCATTGGATGTAGAGGGTAAAGTTTTGATTGTTGTTAACCAAAACGATTCAAACACTTGGAAAAGTTTTGCAAATCTAGATCGAGTCCACGTCATATCACCAGGCGAATTAAACGCTTATGACGTTTTAGTAAATGATTGGGTTGTGTTTACAAAGAGTACCTTGCCAGATGCTATCTCATCGGGGATTTCAGAAGATGCGACAGATGAAAGTTCACAATCATGAAAGACCTTAGAGATGTGATTATCAGACCGATAGTTTCGGAGAAGTCATTTGCTCTTTTAGAGAAAAATGTTTTTGCTTTTGAAGTTCATAAATCTGCTTCTAAGCCAGAAATTAGAGATGCTGTTGAAACGATTTTCGATGTGAGCGTTTTGAAAGTCAATACTTTGAATCGCAAAGGAAAATTAAAAAGAAACCGTCGCAAACCAACTATGTCCAAACGTCCTGATGTAAAAAGAGCTTATGTGACCCTTGCAGAAGGCGACTCTATCGAATTGTTTGAGGTCTGATCTATGCCCCAGCGACAACGTAAACCAACTAGCCCTGGAAGACGATTCCAAACGGTTGCAGATTTCTCTGAAATAACTAAAACTACTCCTGAGCGAACTTTGGTTGAGAAAAAAGTTTCAACCGGTGGACGTAATAATTATGGTCGTAAAACGTCGCGTCATCGTGGTGGTGGTCACAAACAGAAGTACAGGGTAGTTGATTTTAGGCGGAATAAAGATGGTGTTCCAGCAACTGTTGCTGCTGTTGAATATGATCCAAATCGAAGCTGCAGGATTTTGTTATTGCACTATCACGATGGGGAGAAGCGTTATATTTTGGCTCCACGTGGTGTTGAAGTAGGAGATGTACTGAGATCAGGACAAGGAAGTGAAATACGTTCTGGAAATGCATTACCTCTTCGTTACATTCCTGTTGGAACAGTTATTCATAATGTTGAGCTACACCCGGAGGGTGGGGGTCAACTGGCTCGTAGCGCTGGTTCCAGTGTTCAATTAGTTGCTAAAGAAGGAGATTTTGCAACTTTACGTCTGCCGAGTAGCGAGATGCGTAGAGTCAGAATCGACTGTCGTGCGACAATAGGAGAAGTCGGTAACCAAGAACATGAATTGATAAGTATTGGAAAGGCCGGACGTAATAGATGGAAAGGTGTAAGACCGCAATCACGCGGTGTTGCTATGAATCCGGTAGATCACCCCTTAGGTGGTGGCGAAGGAAAGTCATCTGGTGGTCGGCACCCTGTTTCCCCTTGGGGTAAGCCAGAAGGACGTACTCGTAAAAGAGGGAAACATTCCGACAAGATGATTGTTAGACGTCGTCGCGGAAGAGGACGGAGGTAGAAAGTTATGCCACGAAGTTTAAAAAAAGGCCCTTTCGTTGATGATCATCTCTTGAAAAAGGTAGATGTTATGAATGGTTCAGGAGAGAAGAAAGTGATTCAAACCTGGTCCCGACGTTCAACAATTGTTCCAGACATGTTGGGCCACACGATCGCAGTCCATGATGGCAGAAAACACATTCCTGTGTTTATTACAGAGTCGATGGTCGGTCATAAATTAGGAGAATTCGCACCTACAAGAACTTTTCGTTCTCATAGTGGGCAAGAGAGGGCTACAAGCTAATGGTTTCTTTAGATGGTTCTTTGTCCAAGATTGAAAACCGTGAAAGCACGCGATCAGTTGTCCGTTATGCACGTGTTTCTGCTCATAAGGCTAGACCAGTGTTAAATCAAATTCGCAACAAGTCTGTCGGCCGAGCTGATGAAATTTTGGCTTTTAGCGAAAGATCGGTCTCAGATGTTATTTCGGGTTGCTTGCATTCAGCGGTGGCGAACGCTGGTAATAATAATGGAATTCCTCAAGAAGAACTTTTTGTTTCAGAGTGTTTTGCTGATGAGGGACCTACTTTAAAAAGGTTTAGGCCTAGAGCACGCGGACGTGCTACTTCAATTTTTAAAAGAACTTGTCATTTGACCGTGGTTGTTTCGCGGTATTCAGAGGAAGAGCTAGAAGCTTTTCAAAGTCGTGCTGAATTGAGAGATGAAAGAAAGAATCTTTTGTCAGAGACAGATTCGGAGGACGAGCCTAAATCAAAAAATAAGAAGGCTCGATCCTCGAAGGAAGATTCTGTTGAGGAAGATTCTGTTGAGGAAGATTCTGTTGAGGAAGATTCTGTTGAGGAAGATTCTGTTGAGGAAGATTCTGTTGAGGAAGATTCTGTTGAGGAAGATTCTGTTGAGGAAGAAAATGATGAACAAAATGAAAAAGAGGCCAACTAATGGGTCAAAAGGTTAATCCTTACGGATTTCGACTTGGTGTAACAACGGACTGGAAGTCTCGTTGGTTTGCAACACGTCAAGAATACGCTGACAACCTTTTGGAAGATTGGAAGATTCGTGACTTCTTGATGACTGAGTTACCTCATGCGGCAATAAGTCGTGTGGAAGTTGAACGCACTCGTGATCGTTTAAGAGTAGATGTTCATACTGCTAGACCTGGAATCGTGATTGGTAGAAAAGGTGCAGAGGCAGATCGTTTAAGAAAAGGTTTAGGAAAGATTTCAGGAAACCTTCAAGTTCAGTTGAATATTCAAGAAATAAAGGAGCCAGAGCTAGATGCTGCTTTGATTGCTCAAGGGGTTGCTGATCAACTTACAGGCAGAGTTGCTTTTCGACGGGCTATGAAGAGAGCCGTTCAGAATGCACAAAAAGCTGGCGCTTTAGGAATAAGAGTTCAATGTTCTGGTCGTTTGGGTGGAGCTGAAATGTCTAGAACAGAGTGGTATAGAGAAGGAAGAGTTCCGCTTCATACTTTGAGAGCAGACATTGATTACGGTTTTCGTGAGGCCGATACCACTTATGGAATTCTTGGAGTAAAAGTCTGGATATATAAGGGTGACATTCTTCCTTATAAGTCACGTCTTGAAGACAAAATTACCCGTGAAGCAGCTATGGCTGCGGGCGAGACATCTGGTCAGAGTAAATCTCGTGGTGGTGTTATTTCTTCAGCTGCGGGAAGGAAGAGGAGTGCCGATTCGGTTACTGAGGTTGATTCCACTGAGGTTACTGATGAAGAAATAGTGGAGGAAATGAAACCTCTTGTTAAAGAAGGTGATGCGGAATTCGAGCGTTTGTTAGCTGAGGAAGAGGCTATTGAGGCTTCAACGCGAGAGCATACAGAAACACCGCATTTCCGCTCCGGGGATGGTGATTAGAAATGCTTATGCCGAAAAAAGTTCGTCATCGGAAACATCAACGTGGGAGAAGCCGAGGAATGTCCAAAGGGCATACTTGGGTTAATTTTGGTGAATATGGTTTACAGGCTCTTGAGCCTGGGTGGATCACATCACGTCAGATAGAGGCTGCTCGAATTGCGATGACTCGTCATATCAAACGTGGTGGAAAAGTATGGATAAATGTTTTCCCAGATAAACCTGTAACTGAAAAACCTGCTGAAACTCGAATGGGGTCTGGTAAAGGAAATCCAGAGAAGTGGGTTGCTGTAGTACGTCCAGGGAGAATTCTTTTTGAATTGTCTTATAGCGATACTCAGGTTGCACGTGAAGCTATTGAAAGAGCTATACAAAAACTTCCAATAAAAGCTCGTTTCGTTCAACGAGAGGAGGGTTTCTAAATGGCTAGAAAAAAGAGTTTAAGAGACCTTGGTGATACCGATTTGCTTGAACGTTTAAATGACTCAAAAGAAGAATTATTTAATCTTAGATTCCAATTGGCAACAGGGCAGTTGGAAAATCATGCTCGAGTACAGCAAGTTAAGCGTGAAGTAGCGAGAGCTCTAACTGAATTAAGAGAAAGAGAAATTTCTGCTGCTGAAGATTTTTCTTTAGACAATGGCGAGGAGTTGGCTAATGACTGACGATCAAGTAACTGACGATCAAGTAACTGACGATCAAGTAACTGACGATCAAGTAACTGACGATCAAGTAACTAGTGATGAAACTATTTCAACAAGAATCAATAGGCGTAAAGTGCGTGAAGGTTTGGTTGTTTCTGTAGTGCAAGATAAAACTGCAGTCGTAGAGACTGTTGACAGGGTTCGTCATCGTAGATATGGAAAAACAGTTCAACGTACTAAAAAGCTTCAAGCGCATGATGAAGATAATCAATTAAGTGTTGGAGACCGTGTACGGATTCAAGAAACCCGACCTTTGTCAAAAACAAAGCGTTGGAGACTTGTTGAAGTTCTAGAGAGGGCGAAGTAATGATTCAGCAGGAAAGCCGACTAAAGGTGGCTGACAATTCAGGAGCTCGTGAAGTCTTGTGTATCAAGGTTTTAGGAGGAACCAGGCGCAGGTACGCGTCTGTAGGGGATGTTTTTACAGCGACTGTTAAAGATGCAAATCCCGGGGCTGCAGTGAAAAAGGGTGAAGTTGTTAAGTGTGTAGTGGTCCGTACCGCAAAGGAGTCTCGACGCTTAGATGGTTCCTATATACGTTTTGATGAGAATGCTGCTGTATTGATAGACGATCAAAATCAGCCGAGAGGAACGCGTATTTTTGGTCCGGTAGGTAGGGAACTGCGAGAGAAGAAATTCATGAGAATTGTTTCTTTAGCACCAGAGGTGATTTAGATGAAAATAAAAAAAGGTGATCAGGTAAGAGTTTTGGCTGGGAAAGATAAAGGCCGTGAAGGTGAGATCAGCCGTATTATTCCTCAACGAAATGCAGTAATTATTGAAGGAGTAAACCAAGTTAAACGCCATCAAAAAGCTACTTCTGAGACAATGCAGGGCGGCATAATTGACAAAACCATGCCTATCGATGCTTCAAATGTGGCACTTTTAAGTCCATCTGATGGGAAGCCGACACGAGTCGGTTATCGCCTCAGCGAATCTGGAGAAAAAGTACGAGTATGTAAACGAACAGGAGTTGATCTAGATGGTTGAGACTAAAACTCCTTTCGGTCTTCGACAAAGGTATGAAACTGAGTTACGAGGAGTTCTGCAAACAGAACTTGGATTATCTAATACGATGCAAGTTCCTAAATTGCTTAAGGTAGTTGTAAACATGGGTGTTGGTGAAGCAGCCCAACAGTCAAAGGTTCTTGATGGAGCTTTGGCAGACTTGGAATTAATTACCGGTCAAAAACCCATAATTACAAAAGCTAAGACTTCAATTTCAAATTTCCGACTTCGTGAAGGTCAAGCGATCGGAGCTAAGACCACGCTTAGAGGAAATAGAATGTATGAATTTTTAGATCGGCTTATGAATCTTGCTATACCTCGAGTTCGTGACTTTAGAGGATGCAGTGTGAAGGCTTTTGATGGCAATGGAAACTACACGCTGGGTGTTACTGAGCAACTTATTTTTCCAGAAATTGATTATGACAAAATTGACCGTGTGCGAGGTATGGATATAACTATCGTTACCTCAGCATCTGATGATATGGGTGGGAGGGCTTTACTTACAGCTCTTGGTTTCCCATTCCGAGTGGAGGCTTCCTAGTGGCTAAAAAAGCTTTAGTGAACAAACAAAAGAAAACTCCGAAATTTAAAGTTCGGGCGTATACGAGATGTGGACGGTGCGGTAGAAATCGGTCTGTTTACAGAGACTTTGGGCTTTGTCGTATATGTCTACGTGAAATGGCTTTATCAGGTGAAATACCTGGTTTGACCAAATCGAGTTGGTGAGAGGAGGGCAATATGACAATGACAGATCCAGTAGCAGACATGCTTACTCGTATACGTAATGCGAATCAAGCAATGCATGAAGGAGTTGCTATGCCTTCATCAAAACAAAAAATTGCTCTTGCTGATTTATTAAAAGAAGAGGGTTATATTACCGATTTTGATGTAAGCAATTCAGAGAAGACAATAGGTAATGTTCTCTCCATAACAATGAAGTACACAGATTCACGTGAACGTGTAATCAGTGGAATAAAGAGAGTTTCGAAACCAGGATTAAGGGTTTATACCAAGTCCGATAAAATTCCTCGTGTGCTTGGAGGTTTAGGTGTAGCTGTAGTGAGTACAAGTAAGGGACTCATGAGTGATAGAGAGGCTCGCCGTCGACGTATGGGTGGCGAAATTCTCTGTTATGTCTGGTAAGGAGGGAAAACATGTCGAGAATCGGAAAAGAACCAATTTCTATCCCATCTGATGTACAGGTTTCTATCGAAGGTAAAAGTGTAGAAGTAACTGGTCCAAAAGGATCTTTAGATTTAGATTTACCAGGTGAAATAGATGCTCGTCAGGAAGATGACGTGGTTTTAGTTGAGAGACCTAATGATGAGCGAAAAAACAAGGCTTTGCATGGACTTACTAGATCTTTAATAAACAATATGGTTATAGGAGTTTCTGAGGGTTTCAAGAAAGAACTTGAAATAGTAGGAGTTGGTTACAGAGCTGCAATAAGCGGTGATGGTCTTGAATTGCAGCTTGGTTTTAGTCATCCTGTTAAAGTCAAGGCACCAGATGGTATTACTTTTGATGTACCGGAACCTACCCAAATAATTGTTTCAGGGATCAATAAAGAGGTAGTTGGCCAGGTTGCTGCTGATATTAGAAGTTATCGCAAGCCTGAACCATACAAAGGAAAAGGTATTAGATATGCGGGAGAGCATGTAGCCCGTAAAGCTGGAAAGGCGGCGAAGTGAGCATTAAATCTGATAGACGTGCTGGTCGTCATCGTCGTCATAGACGGATACGTAAATCAGTTTTTGGGACGCAAAGTCGCCCAAGACTAGTTGTATTTAGATCGAGCAAGCACATATCTGCGCAATTAATAAATGATGAAATCGGTGAGACATTAGTTTCTGCATCTACCCAGCAAGATGGTATTGCAAACGGGGTTCGAGGTATTGATGCGGCTGTAGATGTTGGCCGCCAAATCGCAAGCCGAGCTAATGAAGCGGGTTTCCAAAAGGTAGTTTTTGATCGAAGTGGATATAGGTATCACGGACGTGTGGCTGCTCTTGCGGATGCAGCTAGAAAAGAAGGATTGGAGTTCTGATGAATGTTGAAACATCAGCCGAGATGATTCCTCTTAGGGAATCACGAGTAGTTCATATTAATCGTGTTGCCAAAGTTGTGAAGGGCGGCAGACGCTTTTCTTTCACAGCACTTGTGGTGATCGGAGATGGTGCAGGTCGAGTTGGCCTTGGTTATGGAAAAGCAAAAGAGGTACCTTTAGCAATTCAAAAAGGCACTGAAGAGGCAAAACGAAATGTTTTTTCTGTCCCTATGGCAGGAAGCACAATTATTCACACGATTGAGGGTGTGATGGGAGCAGGGCGTGTTTTGATGCAGCCTGCAGCTCCAGGTACTGGAGTTATAGCAGGAGGAGCAGCGCGTGCTGTTCTAGAGGAAGCTGGGATACAAGACGTTTTGTGTAAATCTTTAGGTTCCGCTAATCATATAAATGTGGCGAGGGCTACTATCGCAGGTCTTAAAGGTTTGCGACGACCTGATGAAATTGCAGCAATGAGAGGAATTCCTGCTGAGGATTTTGTGCCTAAAGCTCTTTTAGAGGCATATCAAAGAGCTGAAGCAGGGATAGGAAAACCTGACCCTTCAGCATCAGATTCGTTGGAGAATGATAATGAATAGTGATTCTGGTTTACAACTACGAGTAAGACAAACTAGGTCTTCTATTGGAACTAAACCCAAACAAAGAGGCACTCTCAGGGCTTTAGGTTTAGGTCGCATAGGAAGAGTTAATACCCTTCCTGATAGGCCTGAAATAAGGGGAATGTTGGCTCGAGTACCTCATTTGGTGGAAGTACAGGAGGTTAAATGATATGAAAGTTCATGATTTGTCCCCAGCACCCGGTTCGAAACGTCGTTCTAAAAGAGTGGCTAGAGGTATTGCTGGTAAAGGTGGTAAGACTGCAGGCCGTGGCATGAAAGGCCAAAAAGCGCGTAGCAAAGTTCGTGTAGGTTTTGAAGGCGGCCAGATGCCATTTGCTCAGAGAATTCCAAAATTAAAAGGTTTCAATAATCCTTTTAGAGTTGAATATCAAGCGGTTAACTTGGACACAATTGAAGAATCTGGACTTACGGAAATCAGTCCTGAAACTCTTTACGAACGAGGTCTAATCTCTAAGAAGTCTTTCGTTAAAGTATTAGGCAGAGGTGAAATTAAACGTGCTGTAAATGTTCATACACATGCTATTTCTGCTTCTGCTGAAGCAGCTATTACCAGTGCGGGTGGCTCTGTGAAGAAATTAGATCTACCATTCTCTATTAGGCCAGCTGCCAAAGGTAACGCTTTAACAAATCGATGATGTTTATTTATAAAAAGGAATTATTTGTGAACGGAGAAGTTCTTGCTTAAAAGCATGTTGAATATGTTCCGTGTAGGGGATTTAAGGAAGAGGATTTTATTTACTCTTCTAATGATTCTCCTTTACAGGATTGGGGCTTTTGTTCCGGCACCTGGCATTGACGTAGAACAAGTGCAACTCTTGAGAGATAGGGCGAATCAAGGTGGAGTTCTAGCCTTTTTGCAACTTTTTTCAGGAGGATCTTTAACTAGTTTTGCTGTTTTTGCTCTAGGAGTAATGCCATATATAACTGCTTCGATAATTATGCAGGTTCTTGGAGTTGTTGTACCTCGAATAGAACAATGGCAACAGCAGGGCGCGGTTGGTCAGAGAAAAATAACACAGTGGACTAGGTATATGACAGTAATAATTGCAGTCATTCAATCCACTAGTTTCGCCTTTTTGTTTAACGACAGTGGTAATTCAATTAGTGGTTCTTCTGGTGCTAATCTTCTACCCAATTTTCACATTGGAACAGTGAGTGTTGTAGTTCTTACTTTGACTGCAGGAACGGCTCTTCTTATGTGGATGGGAGAGTTAATTACACAAAAAGGCATTGGTAATGGAATGTCTTTATTGATAATGATTTCGATCATTAGTAGTTTCCCAGCTCAAGGTTCACTCATACATGCTGAAAACGGCGTGGTGGCTCTTGTAGTTGTTCTTGCTGTTTTGATTACCATTATTGCTGTAGTGGTTTTCGTTGAACAAGGTCAAAGGCGGATACCGGTTCAGTTTGCAAAACGAGTTGTTGGACGGCGCATGTACGGAGGTCAAAACACTTATATTCCTCTGAAGGTAAATCAATCAGGAGTTATACCGATAATTTTCGCATCTTCTATTCTCTATTTGCCTGTTCTTATAGCTGCAGCATTACCTTGGGATGGTTTTAGAAGTTGGGTAGACAATAATCTTGCTCAACCAGATAATGTTTTCTACTTTGGAATAACAGGTCTTTTAGTAGTTGGTTTTGCATATTTCTATACAGCTATAACTTTTGATCCAGTTCGTCAGGCGGACACAATAAGAAAACAAGGCGGTTTCGTTCCTGGTATACGCCCGGGTTATCAAACTGAAAGATATCTAGCGAAGATCTTGTCTCGAATCACTCTTCCAGGGGCTTTGTTTCTGGCAGCCGTTGCACTTGTTCCATCAATTCTTATAAACATATTTTTAGATACGACTTCAGGTGTTGGTTCGTCTTCTTCAGGTGCCAGTGGTTTTGGGTTTGTAGGTATTTCAATACTTATTGCTTCGGGAGTTGCTTTGGAGACTATGAAGCAGGTTGACTCTCAGCTTACGATGAGAAACTACGAGGGTTTCTTGAAGTAGTTCCCGCTTCAAGAAAAGAAAATGGAAAATTTGCGTTTAGTAATTCTCGGTCGACAAGGTTCTGGGAAAGGAACTCAATGTATGAGGCTAAGCGAGTCGTATGGAACCATTCACATCTCAACAGGAGACATATTGCGTGCAGCTGTTGAGACACAGACTGAGTTGGGTAAAAAGGCAAAGCTAATAATGGATGCGGGCGATCTTGTGCCTGACGAAATTATAAACGGGATTGTTGCTGAACGTATTGAAATGAAAGACGTGCTAGAAAACGGTTTTATTTTGGATGGATATCCGAGAACGTCAGCTCAGGCTCAGGCTTTAGAGGGAGAGTTGCTTTCAAAAGGATTGAGTTTAGATCTTGCAATAAATCTAGAAGTTCCTGTTGATGAAGTGACTCAACGAATGTTGGATAGATCCCGTGCAGATGACACTGAGGAAGCAATAACCCGACGTCTTGAAATCTACGAAAATGAGACAGCTCCTCTTTTAAAATGGTTTGAAGAGCGGAACAATTTGGTGGTTGTCGACGGATTAGGAACTGAAGATAAGGTTTTTTCCCGCTTGCAGAACGTTGTTAATGGGGTAATTAATGGAAAATGAATTAAATACAGTACCTCTTAGGGGTTGGACGCTTCTTAGCTCTCGGGTAGCGTTACTAGTCGGCTCTTTACTGTGTTGTCTAGTCTTTAGAGTTGTTTGAGTTTTGGTTAATAAGTGATAGTGATTTGGGAGTGTAGTTCTGACGAAATCTAAAGAAGATGCAATTGTAATGGAGGGAACGGTTCTTGAACCGTTACCGAATGCGATGTTCCGAGTTGAACTGGAAGAAAATGGTCATAATGTTTTGGCTCATATTTCAGGGAAAATGAGGATGCATTACATCCGTATACTTCCCGGTGACCGAGTCCAGGTTGAATTAACTCCTTACGATTTAACCAGAGGACGAATTACCTACAGATACAAGTAAGTAGAGATTATGAAAGTAAGAACAAGTGTTAAGAAAATGTGTGAGAAATGTCGTGTTATTAGACGTCATGGTCGTGTTCGGGTGATTTGTACCAATCCGCGTCATAAGCAGAGACAGGGTTAGGAGAAAATCTATGGCTCGTATTTCAGGTGTTGATATCCCAAGAGAGAAGCGTGTTGTGGTTTCTCTCACTTATCTGCATGGCATAGGTCGGACTGTTGCAGAAAATATTTGTGAAGCTGCAGGAGTTGACTTTTCAACTCGAGTAAAAGATCTTAATGACGATGAAGTGGTGAGAATTCGTGCTTTTATTGATGAGCAACTCACGGTAGAAGGTGATCTTCGTCGTGAAGTATCTCAGAATATAAAGAGAAAAATGGATATCGGTTGTTATGAAGGCATCCGCCATCGAAAGGGATTACCAGTCAGAGGGCAACGGACCCACACGAATGCACGAACCCGTAAAGGTCCTAGAAAAATAATTGCGAATAAGAAAAAGGTAATGAAGTAATGGCTACTTCAAGCTCTCGTCGGAGAGAACGTAAGAATGTGCCTCATGGAGTTGCACATATAAAGAGTTCATTTAATAACACGATTGTCACTTTTACAGACAGAGCTGGGAATACTCTTGCTTGGGCATCATCAGGAAATGTCGGATTTAAAGGTTCGCGAAAATCAACACCCTTCGCTGCACAGATGGCAGCAGAACAGGCAGCTCTTAAAGCAATTGAGCATGGTGTTAGAAAAGTAGATGTTGTTGTGAAGGGTCCTGGTTCTGGACGGGAGACAGCTATAAGAACTATTCAGAATACTGGAATAGAGGTAACAGGTATTAAGGATGTAACGCCTGTTCCTCATAATGGGTGTAGACCTCCTAAGCGAAGGAGAGTCTGATGTCTAGGTATACAGGTCCAAAAGCTCGAATTTCGCGACGCTTGGGTACAAATATTTTTGGAACAAAAAGTGAAGTAGTTGCTCTTGATAAAAGGCCATATCCACCGGGTGAACATGGTAGATCGAGACGACGGGGTAATCCTTCAGAGTATTTACTTCAATTGCAAGAAAAGCAAAAAGCGAGATTCTCTTATGGTCTCTCAGAGAAGCAATTCCGTAAGGTTTATGAAGAAGCCAGTCGACGCGAAGGCGTTACAGGCGAAAATATGCTCAAATTTCTAGAATTACGTTTGGACAATGCCGTTTATCGAGCAGGGATCGCTGCAACTAGACCACAAGCAAGACAATTAGTAAACCATGGTCATTTTGATGTAAATGGTAAGAGGGTTGATATACCTAGTTACCGTCTTCGGAAGGGAGACATAGTTAGTCTTCGCCCTAAGGCGAGCAAAATGGTTTTAATCCAATGGAATGTGGATGTTCTTGACAGGCAAGCGCCTGCTTGGCTTCAAGTCGCCGATAGTAGTCATGAATTTACTGTCATAGATTTACCATTACGTGACCAGATAGATATTCCGGTACGTGAACAGCTCATTGTTGAGCTTTATAGCAAGTAGAGTTTTTGGGTTTAAACCCAAAGAAAAGTAAAGATAGGGAGAGAAAAATGCTGGTGATGCAGCGACCAAAGGTCGAAGAATTAGATTCGTCAGAACTTGGCGACAATTGTCTTCAGTTTTCTATAGGACCATTAGAGCCGGGTTTCGGACAAACATTGGGTAATTCTTTAAGAAGAACTCTTTTGTCCTCCATTCCAGGTTCGGCGGTTACTCAGATTCGTTTTGACGACGCACTTCATGAGTTTGGAACTATTGATGGTGTTGTTGAGGATGTAACAGACATTGTTTTGAATCTCAAGGATTTAGTTTTCCATTCTGAAAGTGATGAGCCGATAGAAATAAGGGTGGATGTTGTGGGGCCGCAACAAGTGACAGGTGAGTCATTTGCCACAAATTCAGAGGTAGATGTCATTAATCCCGATTTACACATAGCCACGTTGAATTCAAAAGCAAATTTAAGTTTTGAAGTAACAATAGAAAAAGGCGTTGGCTATCTATCTTCGGATCGAACAGTCGGTGATGGAGTAATTGGAATAATTCCAGTTGATGCTCTATTTTCACCTGTTCGTAGAGTTTCTTTTGAAGTAGGAAATACTCGTGTTGATCAGTCAACTGATTATGATGAGCTAATTTTGAAAATTGAGACTGATGGTTCTCTAACACCAAGAGACGCTTTAGCTTCAGCAGGGAAGACTTTAGGTTCGTTAGTAGGTTTGGTTGAAAGTCTCGCAGAAGAAGAAGTACAAGGTTTGGAACTCACAGAGGCTGAATCTCCTGAGACAAATTCACCTGATATTGATTTACAGATTGAAGAACTTGAGTTGTCTGAAAGGCCTCGTAACTGCCTAAAGAGAGCTCAAATTGATACTGTTGGACAGCTATTGGAAAAGTCTGCAGAAGATCTAATGACGATAACCAATTTCGGTCAAAAATCTTTGGATGAAATTTATGAGAAGCTGAATGCCAGAGGCTTGTCATTGCGAGTTAGGGGTTAGTAATGCCTGCTACGCCGAAGAAGGGCCGACGTTTCGGAGGTAGTTCTTCACACCAAAAATCTATGATGGCGAATTTGGTCGCTTCTCTTATAGCAGCTGAAGCTATTACGACAACTGAAGCTAAAGCTAAAGCGTTGAGACCAGTAGCTGAAAAAATGATTACCAAAGCTAAAAAAGGTGGACTTCATAATCATAGACAAGTCGTTTCATTTCTTCGTGACCGTGAAATGACAACGAAACTTTTTGATGAGATAGGACCTAGGTATCAAGACAGGGCTGGTGGTTATACACGAGTTATAAAAATTGGTCCACGTCACGGTGATAATGCTCCAATGGCTCGTATAGAACTTGTTTAATTTTCAGTATTTAAATTTAAAGCACGTGAATTATTAGTCAAATGAGAGTAAGGGCGAGAGTCGCTTATCATGGAGCAGATTTTCACGGTTTTGCAGAAAATCCCGGAGTGAGAAGCATTGCAGGGGATTTGAACAAGGCAATTTCCCTTGTAGTTGGCGAACCCATAAGTGTTACATGTGCAGGGAGAACTGATAAGGGTGTTCACGCTATTGGACAAGTGGTCAGTTTTGATGTGCCTGAAGGAATATCGTTGGAACGGTTGGCTTCGTCTGTCAATAGACAATCCAGTCCGTCGGTTTTATTTACTGACTTGCAATTTGTAGATCAAGATTTTGATGCAAGGTTTAGTGCTATCTCCCGAACGTACTCTTATCGAATTCTCAATAGCCCTGATTTAGATCCTTTTCTAGTTGATCGGGTTTGGCATATTCCTAGTCAATTGGATTTAAGTTCGATGCAGAAAGCTTCTTCACATTTAATCGGAGAACACGATTTCAGCTCTTTTTGTAAAAAACCGAAACTTAAATCAGGGGAAACCGTTTCTCTGGTTCGCAATGTTAAATACGCGACATGGAGTTCTCCGAATGAAAATGATTTATTCTTCGAAATTTCTGCATCATCTTTTTGTCATCAAATGGTCAGATCAATTGTTGGGACTCTTGTGTCAGTTGGATTAGGAAAAATATCTCATGATTATTTGCCGAAACTAATTTCTTTAGCTGATAGACAAGCGGCCGGTGAAATAGCTCCTCCACAAGGGTTAATTCTTCTTTCAGTCGAGTATTAAATGATATTTCTACTCTCACTGCAATCTTGGGTTGCTGGCCAGAGAGACGCCCCGTATCGTTATATGGCTGGGTTATGAGATTTTAGATTTCCCAAAAGTGTTATTGATTTATTTAAATATTCTACAGAGGTACTTAGTGTCTACTTATACGCCGAAAAAGGGCGACATACAGAGAGCATGGCATGTCGTAGATGCCGACGGACTTATTTTGGGACGTCTCGCGTCTGAAGTCGCGAAAATATTAAGAGGAAAACATAAACCTACTTTTACACCTCATCAGGACACAGGAGATCACGTAGTGATTGTCAATGCTGACAAGGTGGTTCTTTCGGGTTCAAAGAGAACTGATAAAGCTGTTTATAGCCACTCTGGTTATCCAGGTGGTCTGAAAACTAAAACGTACGGTGACTTGCTGGCTGACAGACCTGAAGAAGCCTTGAGGACAACGATTGGCGGAATGCTACCGAAGAATCGTCTGGGTCGTCAGATGCTAACAAAACTCAAAATTTATAGCGGTGGAGATCATCCACATGATGCTCAAAAACCACAACAATTAGAGCTCGAACATACGAGACTGCGAGGACCTAAAGAAATAAAACCAGTCGAATCAAAGACAACTGAAGTAAAAGCTTCGGACTCACAAGAAGAACCTCTAGAAGCAATTAATCCTGAAACTGAAGAAATTGAAACTTCAGGAAGTGTTTCATTGCAGGACTTAGGTTTAACGACTGCAGTAATTAATAATCTTGCAGCAGGCGGAATTACAACAATAGAAGAGCTTGTGGGTAAAACCAGCGAGGATATTTTAGGCATAGCAAAAATAGGGCCCAAAGCTGTTGAGCAGATCATTGCAGGTCTCAAAGATAATGGCTTTTCACTTAAGGAAATTTAGGAAGAGAATAAAATGACAGAACTTTTGATTCAATCGACTGGTCGACGTAAAGAGTCTGTTGCCAGAGTGCGCCTTCGTGAAGGTAATGGTCGTATTTTGATCAATGGCAGAACAGCGGATGAGTATTTTCCTTCCGAAAGTCATCGTTTGATATTTATGGAACCTTTGAGAGTTACTGGCAGCGAAGGAATTTATGATATTGATGCAACTCTTAATGGCGGAGGAATCAGCGGCCAAGCTGGAGCTTTACGCTTGGGAATTGCTCGTGCATTAGAGACATTAGAGCCAGAGAGACGTAAATCGCTTAAACAAGCTGGTCTTTTGACTAGGGATTCAAGAAAGAAAGAGTCCAAGAAGTACGGTTTGAAGAAAGCTCGAAAAGCTCCACAGTATTCGAAGCGCTAACGACAACATAGGGACTTGTTTATCCTTTACGATTAAGTAATGGCTCTAGTTTTTGGTACCGATGGGGTTCGTGGCCGCGTTGGCAGCGAAATTGATGAAGAGAAAATTGTATCTTTAGGTATAGCTGCGTCTAGACATCTGAATACAAAAAGAGTTTATTTGGGGCGTGACACTAGAGAATCTAGCTTCGTTTTGGCGGCAGCTTTAAAACAAGGGTTACAGCATGGCGGTATCGAAGTAATTTCTCTTGGAATTGCTCCAACTCCAGAAGTTGCGTATGTAGCCAAAGTGGAAAATGCAGGAGGAGCTGTTATTTCAGCTTCTCACAACTCTTGGTTTGATAATGGCGTAAAACTTTTCGGACCAGGTGGTTTGAAAATTTCTGATTCAATTCAAGACTTAATACAAATTGACTGGGACAAAGAACAAAACGAGCGGCACGTTATTGGAACCCCTGACCTAGAAGATCAGAATGATTCCCGTTGGGTCGATTCAATAATTTCTTCTGCTGAGAGGGGTTGCTTCTCAGGTTTAAAATTAGTTTTAGATTGTGCTAACGGTGCAACTGTTAATAAGGCGGCGGTTGTCTTCAAAGAACTTGGTGCCACGGTTATAGAAGTCAGTTCAAATCCGGATGGCAGGAACATTAATGATGATTGCGGGAGCAATAACCCACAAAATTTAATCAAAGAGATCCTGTCGAGTGACTCAGATATTGGTTTTGCATTTGATGGGGATGGTGATCGAGTCATTGCAGTAACGTCTGATGGTTCCATACTTGATGGTGACCACTTATTGGTGATCTGCGCTAAAGATCGATTGAAACGTGGGTTACTGAAAGATTCTTCAGTAGTTATAACACCTATGGCGAATTTAGGTATGAGAAATGTTCTTTCCGACATAGGGATACTGCTTCATGAGGTTCCTGTGGGCGACCGGAACATATTAGAAGCCTTAGAGGAAAGTGGTTGGGTTTTAGGAGGAGAGCAATCAGGTCACATAATATTTAGAGACTTATCAACAACAGGTGACGGTGTTCTAACAGCAGTTCAGACTTTATTGGCTTTAAATAGAAAAGGTAAAATATTAACTAACTCAAAAACGATTTTTTCTAAAGTACCTCAAGTCTTGATAAACGTTCCTGTAGAAAGTAACGCCGAAAAGATTGTTCAAGAGATTACAGATGAAGTCAATGTCGCGTCTATGGAACTTGGAGATGGAGGACGGATTTTAGTCAGATCATCAGGCACAGAACCTTTAGTCAGAGTGATGGTTGAAACTCTGGATCCTGATTTAGCTAGCAGTATCGCTGAACATCTTTCAAATCTTGTGGTGCGAAAAGATCAACGCTTTCTTTAGCCGCGAACAACACTTGAGAAAGAGATCGTAGAATTAAAACAGACTGTTTTTAATTCTAAAATTCAATGTTTGAGAGAAGGGAGGGTATTAGATGTGCGGCATAATTGCTGTGTTGCGACGTCCTTCTAGTAGAGAGGTTCCTGAGCTAGTAGAACTTCTAGGTTTATTAGAGTCAGTTTCCAACTCTCTTTCGTTAGACGATTTAAATATGTTGAAAAAGCATGTGGAATCTTTGGATTTTGTTAACTCTCAATTGAAGGGACTGCCAGGGTTTCTAGCTTTATTCAATAATGAGAATCTTGTACCCGCAATCGAAACAAGTTTGGATCAACTTTTTGACTATTTCCAAAATCCTGAAAAGCAATTATCTTTATCCTCTGACGATGTTGAGGTTTTGAATGTTTTATCCTCAAGAATGCGTGACCTTGTATGGTCAATAAAAAAAGACCGTATCGGTTCTTACAAAAGAGTTATTGATTTAACTTCAAAAAAATTCACTCCAAGCCATCAAGGTTTTTCGGCTTTGTTGTCTTTACAACAAGCCCTTTCAGGGTTGGATCGACTGGAGGTTCGGGGTCGAGATTCTGCGGGTTTACAGATTTTAGTTTGGGACCATGATTTAGATGATGTCGAAATTCCTGAAGATCGATTAAATGACTTTTTATTCCGTTCAGGGTCAGTTAGAAAATCTTCAAATGGTTCTTTGTTGTTTGTGTATAAAACAGCTTCTGAAATTGGAGATTTGGGAGATAATACGGACTCATTAAGGGAATCAATAGTTTCAGATGTCTTATTGGCTAAAGCTCTGTCCGGTAAAAGTGTTAAAGCAAATGTGGTTGGTCACACAAGATGGGCCAGTGTTGGTTTAATTTCTGAATCAAATGCACATCCAGTGGAGTCAATTGATACAGATAGAGGAGTAGTAACCACAGTTCAAAATGGTGATATAGACAATTTTGCAGATTTAATAGCAAGTTTTGAATTAAGAATTCCGAACGGAATTACTACAGATGCAAGAGTAGTTCCTGAAGTTTGGCAAAGAAACAAGATTGATGGCATCAGCACCGAAGAGTCTTTCATAAAAGCAGTAAGAAATTTTGAAGGTTCGGTTGCGGTTGCTGGAGTAGATGTTTCTCAACCGGAAAGCATTTTTTTGTCAGTTAAGGGAAGTGGTCAAGCTCTTTACGTCGGCTTAGCTGAAGATGCATATCTAGTTGCAAGTGAACCATATGGCCTTGTTGAAATAACGAATACATATTTAAGGATTGATGGTGAGGAACTAATCAGTGAATCTAATGAAAAGGGACAAGTGATCAGATTAGATATGAACTCGGCGGGAACTCTCGAAGGAATCGATAGGAAAACTTTTGCATCTGATGATGCAAAAGTGCGAGAAGAAGATCTCTCACAGACTGAAATAAGCACAAGAGATATAGATCGAGGTTCATATAAGCATTATTTATTAAAAGAAATTGAAGAGTCGCCGTCATCAGTCAGATCCACTCTTAGAGGACGTTTAGTTAAAGGAGAAAATAACGAGTTCGATGTCAGAATAGGCATTGAAACTCTTCCGGATCAATTAAAACTAGATCTAAAATCCGGAAAAATAAAAAAAATCTTTGTCATCGGGCAGGGAACCGCTGCAGTGGCTGCAAGAGCAACAGCAACTGCGATTTCAAGTCAATTGAGTGAAACGGATATCAATGTAAAAGCTAAGCCTGCAACTGAGCTATCAGCATTCGATTTAGAACTTGATATGTCCAATACACTCGTAGTCGCCATCAGCCAGTCAGGCACTACAACTGATACCAATAGGACAGTTGAACTGGTTAGAGCTAGGGGCGCAAAAGTGGTTGCCATAGTAAATCGTAGAAACAGTGATTTGACTGATCGTGCCGATGGCGTCCTGTACACATCTGACGGACGAGACATAGAGATGAGTGTCGCATCTACAAAAGCTTTTTATAGCCAAGTAGTAGCGGGTTACCTTTTAGCTTTCGCGATGTCTGAAGTTATTTCTGTAAATAAAAACTCTGATGGAAAAGCAATTCTTAAGGCTCTTAATTCTTTACCCGAAGCAATGGAAGAGTTATTGGATCTACGTGAACATATTTCAAAACTAGCTAATCAATTTGCACCACCGCATCGTCATTGGGCGATAGTCGGGAGTGGCGGAAATGTCATAGCGGCAGAAGAAATAAGAATAAAACTTTCTGAGCTCTGTTATAAGTCAATTGCTTCGGATGTGATTGAGGATAAAAAACATATTGATCTGTCCTCAGAACCGATGATTCTTGTGTGTGCCAATGGAATGACAGGTTCAACAATTGATGATATTGCTAAGGAGGTGGCAATATTTCGAGCACATAAAGCAGCACCTATTGTTATAACTGATTCCGAACCGAATAAATTTCCTGATGCTCTTGATGTGATTTCCGTTCCTTCAACTCACCCTTATTTAGCTTTTGTTCTTGCTACTATGGCTGGTCATCTTTTTGGATATGAAGCTGCCTGTTCTATCGACAATCAAGCTCAGCCCTTGCGTGTCGCGCACGCTGTGATTGAAAAACTTACAAACGATCGTCTTACAGAACAGAGCATTCTCCCAAATGACGAAGTATTTAATTATTTGCGTGAAGATATCCGTAAAGTTTCAAACTTCTTTTTCGATGAGTTGCGAAACGGACGTTTAAATGGCCATTTAGAAGCATCGACTTCGGTCCGTTTAGCCTCTCTTTTGCGTTATTCGCTGGGTGAGATACCTCTCGACTTGTATCAAATCGAGTTTGGAAGAGTTGGAACACCATCTCTAGTAATAGATGAGTTAGCCAAAGCTCTGGTATTAGCAATTGAAGAGTTGACGAGACCGGTTGACGCTATAAAACATCAAGCTAAAACTGTAACCGTTGGAATTTCTCGTAGTGATGAAAATTTGTTGGATGTTTCTTTGGTTAAAAGAGTTTTAGAGGCAGGAACCTCACGCGATTGCATTAGCTATGAGACTTTGAAACTTTTGGTGAGTTTAGATATAGCAATTGATGAAGTCACCGGGTATACCCGCTACCGGATCAGTGGGTTGGATGCGGGTAATCCGACTTTGACAATTGTCGACAGAGACGGTGTTTCAGTAGGAATCCAATCACGAGTAGAAAGAGATCTCGAGTTAAGAGGAACTAAACATAGGGTTGCGACAAGCAAAAAAGTTTTGTTGACCAAAGGGCTTAGGGATGAAAGGACAATTTTATTGATCCCGGAAGTCAAAGATGGCGAGACTACTGGAATAAATTTGCTTCATATTTCTTTAAGTGAAAATTTAAATATTGAAGAAATAAGAACAGTTCTAAACGGGTATCACAACCGTTATGAAGCTATTCAGGATGCTGTACGAGAAACGGAACCATCCTTTAGAGACGATTTTCTTTCTGAGCAAAGCATTGAAGAATTGTTAATTGATTCGGTTGATTCAGTTGCTGAAAGACTAAGGCGGTTCGATTGATGGTTCGCGGGGTGATTTTGTTGTGATAGGGATCGGAGTTGATTTGGTTGATGTGGAAAGATTCCGTCGAGTCATTTCCCGTACTCCTGGGATTGTTTCTAGACTTTTCCGGCCTTCAGAACGTGAATATGCCGAAAAAGCTGATGATCCTGCAGAACGTTATGCAGCTAGATTTGCTGTTAAAGAAGCAACACTTAAATCTTTGGGTTTAGGTTTAGGGTCAATGCCTATGTACGACATTGAAGTTGTGCGTGAACCTTCGGGACAACCAACTTTGTGTTTGCATGGGAAAGCTTTTTCGCGATCTGAAGAAGCAGGTGTAACTCGTTGGGAACTTTCTATTACCCATACTGACAATTCGGCTCTCGCGACAGTAGTCGCATTGTGAGTTTTTTGATTTTGAAAGTGGTTCTGTTTTGATTCCAATTGCGGCTATAGAAGAAATGCGAGAGATTGATAGATCTTCATCATGCCCTACGGAGGTTTTGATTGAAAGAGCCGGAGCAGCTGTAGCGCGTTCAGCTTTAAGAGAACTGGGCGGAGCTTACGGACGCAGGGTAATCGTTATTACAGGAAAAGGATCCAATGGAGAAGATGGAAAAGTAGCAGCTAAAAGATTGGAACGAAGAGGTGTGCGTGTCCAACTGATTAACGCTGATGAAACTCCTAAAGAATTGCCAGATGTAGATCTGGTAATAGATGCCGCATATGGAACTGGCCTGAAGAGACCATATGAAGCTCCTTTAACAAACTCGACTGTATTGTCTGTTGACATCCCTTCAGGGGTTGATGGGCATACAGGTTGTTCGATTGGGAGACCTTTTAAAGCAAAAAAAACTTTAACTTTTAATGCACTTAAACCAGGACATATTTTTTCAGATGGTGCTCGCCTGAGTGGAGAATTGGAGATTGCAGATATTGGTTTAGATACTTCTTCCTTATCCTGCGGCTTGGTCACTGATGACGATGTATCTAGGTGGATCCCATCCAGGTCCGATGAGTCACATAAATGGAAATCAGCTTGTTGGGTGATTTCCGGCTCGAAAGGAATGGAGGGGGCAGCGATATTGACAGTAAGTGCGGCGCAAAGGGCAGGAGCTGGTTACATTCGCTTTTCTTCACCTGAAGTTGAAATTTCAGAAGTTCCATTAGAGGCAGTTTCATTTCCTCTGCAAACTGATTTGTCGATAGATGAAAATGAGATCAGTCGCTTTAAATCATTTGTAATTGGTCCAGGTCTCGGAAGGAACCCCGAGTTACTTAATGGGATAAAAGAGTTGGTTGGTAGATTAAAATGCCCAGTGGTGCTTGATGGGGATGCTCTTCATGCCTTTGACAAGAATGACTTTCCTGACAAATCTCAATTAATTCTTACTCCGCACGAAGGTGAATTTGAAAAAGTGATGGGTGAAAAACCATCACTTGATCGCATATCTGCAGTCAGAAAGTGTGCAGAAGAAACTGGTTCTGTTGTTCTTCTAAAGGGACCTACAACGGTTGTTTCTGATTCAAAAGGAAACACTCGTATTATAAATTCAGGAGACCAAAGGTTGGCGACTGCGGGTTCAGGAGATGTTCTAGCAGGAATCATTGGAGCTTTCCTAACAAGAGGGGCGGGACTTCTTGAGGCGGCTTCTTCCGGAGCTCATATTCATGGTCAGCTATTAAATCGTTTACCTTCAACAGGAATTGTTGCAAATGATTTAGTTACTTGTTTAATCGAGACCCTCATTGATGTAGGGGTGGATAGAGAGCTTGGAGTTTCGGATGAGACCGACTTGGGCTGAAATTGATTTAGAAATTATTGCAGAAAACACTTCTATTTTCTGCGATCTATTAGATGATTCAGTCGAGCTTTGCGCTGTTGTTAAAGCTGACGGATATGGACATGGTGCTGCAGAAGTAGCCAAACAAGTTTTGGCTTCAGGTGCTACATGGCTTGCAGTAGCTTTTGTTGAAGAAGCAGCTGCTCTGCGAAGAGAAGGTATCGAAGCTCCCATTCTTATACTTTCAGAACCACGGCCAACTGAAATGGAAGAAGTGGTCAAACTCGGCGGTGTCCGTCCAACGATCTACACAAGAACAGGAGTTGACGCATTTTCTTCTGTTGCAGACGAACAAGCTCCAGTGCACCTCAAAGTTGATACTGGAATGCATCGAGTTGGGGTTAGACCGAACGAAATTATTGAATTGGCTAGTTATCTGGTCGGGTCAGGGATCCAATTAGAAGGTTTATTTACACATTTCGCGTTAGCAAGCACTCCGACAGATCCTTTTAATAAGATTCAAATAGAACTTTTTGATCGAGTATTAGAAGAGCTTGCTGGCGCCGGACATGTTCCACAGGTAGTGCATCAAGCTAACACTGCTGCGACTTTAGAATGGCCCGAAACCCATCGCTCAATGGTTCGTGTTGGGATAGGTCTTTATGGGACTGAGCCGTCAAAAATTTTTTCTGAGAGATTTAAAGAGCTTGGATTAAAACCTGCTGTTTGGTTACGTAGCGAAGTGAGTTATTTACAAACAGTGGAAAGTGGAGAAGGAGTCGGTTACGGACACCGATGGAAGGCAAGTAGAAATACTCGAATAGCAACAATTCCAATTGGTTACGCTGATGGAATTTTTAGAGGCTGGTGGGATGGCGGCGAAGTTCTTATAAGGGGAGCTCACTGGCCGATACGTGGCGTGGTAACAATGGACTCACTAATTGTTGAAGTCGATGAATCGATAAAAGTTGGTGATGAGGTGGTTTTATTAGGAGCACAGGGAGACAGTGTCTTAGCAGTCTCTGATGTAGCAGAACTATTAGGAACAATAGGTCACGAAATCCTCACTTCTCTAGGAGCTAGAATTCCCCGAAGGTATTGAGCCCGATGGCAACGAAATTAAAGGTTTTACTTCTCGAACCATTTCATAGTGGCTCTCACCAGACATGGGCTGAGGGTCTAATAAAGCACACTCGGCATGAAATTTCTTTCATTTCACATCCTGGTTCTTTTTGGAGATGGCGAGTAAGAGGATCTGCTTTAACCATGGCTGAGAAAACTCAAGAGATAGTTAACGATAAAGGTAAGCCAGACATCGTATTGGCAAGTGGGATGATTGATCTGGCAGCATGGTTGGGTTTCACAAAACGTTTTATCGGAGATCCGCCAGTGGTTTTGTACCAGCATGAAAACCAACTTACATATCCTGTATCTTCAGGTCAGTCTCCAGATAATTCAATGAAATTTGTGAATTGGAAAAATATGGCCATTGCGGATCAAATTTGGTTAAATTCCAATTTTCATAAAGAGAGTCTTATAGAAGCTTTGCCTGAATTTCTCAGTAATGTCCCTGACTTGTCTCATTCGCACCTTTTAGAGCAAGCAATTGACAAAATGCATGTCGTACCTGTAGGTGTCGAATTATCAGAAATAGTGTCTTCAGATAGCGTTGAGAACCCTCCTTTGGTTTTATGGAATCATCGTTGGGAATATGACAAGAATCCTGAAGCTTTTATCACATCTTTAATAAAACTCAAAGAAGAAGGTGTTCGATTTAATTTTGCAGTAACCGGAGAAAATTCTCCTGAAGGTTCTGAAGCAATAAAGTCACAATTTGGAAAACTAAGTGAATTTATTGTTAGTTCAGGTTATTTACCTAGGAGTGAATACATATCTTTACTATCTAAAACGGACGTGGTAGTTAGCTCCGCGATGCACGAGTTTTTTGGCATTTCTATAGTTGAGGCATTATCAGCAGGGGCAATTCCAGTTTTGCCAAAGCGTCTTAGCTATCCAGAAATTGTGCCAGAAGAGTGGCATGATTTTGTCTTTTACTCAAATGAGAAAATGACAGATCGCTTACGAGAAGTTTTAAATGATATAGATAATTGGAAAAAAAATGTTGCAGGCTTGGGGGAAGCTATGAGACGTTTTGACTGGGTAGATGTAATTAAGTGTTATGACGACAAGTTGGAAGAGATTGTTAGCGATGGTCTTTGAATTTCTTAATAGGTCTACTAATGGAAAATAGTTGCATAATCGAGGCGCGTGTAATTCCCCGGGCACAAGAACAAAAAATTTTATTACAAGGTGAAATTATTAAGATCAGAATTACGGAAGCACCAGTAGAAGGAAAAGGAAACGAGTCTGTCTGTCGAATATTGGCAAAGAGTTTAAAAATTCCAAAATATTTGATTTCAATTCGTTCAGGTCATAAGTCCAAAAAAAAGAGAATTCTTATTGAAGGCCTTTCTGAGCATGAAGTAAAAAAACGATTAAGCAAATTAGCTGACTAAATCAAATGGCATGTACCGTCGATTAGATGAAGTTACCATTTGACGAGATAAAAATAGGCCATTGGACTGATACAGAAGCTAGAACAGGGTGCACAGTTATTAGATTCCCGAATGATGTTGTCGCTTCTGGTGAAGTCAGAGGTGGAGCGCCCGCTACCAGAGAATTCGAATTACTGGCTCCCGAACGAACAGTTGAGAATGTTGACGCAGTAGTGATCTCAGGCGGTTCCGCATTTGGTCTTGCGTCCACGATCGGTGTTGTTGAATTTTTAGAGGAATCAGATATAGGTTTCCCCACTGCACAAGGTGTTGTGCCGATTGTTGTGGGAATGTCTTTATATGACTTAGGGGTGGGGAGCTCTTCCGTTCGCCCTGGCTTAAATGAAGGAAGAATTGCTTGTTTAGACGGTGAAAATAATAAGAGTGAATTAGCAACTGGCAGAGTTGGTGCCGGTACTGGAGCGACTACTGGAAATTGGCGTGGTAAAGAGAATTTAAGCAACGGAGGTATAGGAATCGCTTCAGCGGAAGTTGAAGGTGTGGTCGTTTGTTCTTTGTTTGCTGTGAATGCGGCAGGTGACGTGCTTAATGAGGAAATTTCTGAGTCTTTTATAAAAGAGAGTTTTGGGTTACCTGAAAGGGGAGAATCCACAGAAACAACTGAACTGATGAATACTACTCTTGGAGTTGTTATGACAAATTTGTCTCTTACAAAGTCTGAATGTTTTCTCCTTTCTCAATCAAGTCACGATGGTATTGCGCGTTCTATCTTTCCAGCTCACACCAGAATGGATGGTGATGCTGTAGTGGCGGTGTCTACAAAAAAATTGGATGCCGATTCTCGTAAATTCGATATAGCAAGAACTCTGAGTGTGTTTGTAACTGAGAAAGCTATTCGTCAAGCCTGTGTTTAATCGCATTTTGTAGTGCTTTAAAATAGATAGTCTTTTGTTGTGTCTAAAACGATAAATCTGATTTCAAAAGAGGTTTCAGAATGCACAAAGTGTTCTTTAGCTGAACACAGGAAGCAACCTGTTTTTGGAACAGGTTCTGTAAACGCAGACTTAATGTTCATCGGCGAAGCTCCCGGTGCTGAAGAAGATCGTTTGGGAGTCCCTTTTGTCGGTCGTTCAGGAAAACTTTTAGACAACCTTTTATTAGAAGAAATGAACATGGACCGTTCAGCGTGTTATATCTCTAACGTCGTGAAATGTCGACCACCTGAAAATCGAGATCCTAAATCAGAGGAAATAGAGGCGTGTCGTTCTTATCTTGAAACACAATTGGAGATAATTAAACCGAGAGTAATAGTTACTCTCGGAAATTTTGCTACCAGACTTCTTCTGGATACAAAAATTGGAATAACAAAATTAAGAGGGAAAAAATATGAATATTTGGGTTACAGTCTGATTCCTACTTTTCATCCTGCGGCAGCTCTTAGAGGGCGAGCAGGTGTCATCGAAAACATGAGAGCTGATCTTCGTAAAGCAAAGGAAATAATTAATGACTGAAGAAGAGGGAAAACTTGTACCCGCTGTTTCGGCCAAAACATCTTCAGTTGAAGAAACACGTGATTTGGCATCGTTATTGATAAAAGTTTTCCAAGCGGGGGATGTAGTTGTTTTGTCTGGTGACTTGGGTGCTGGAAAAACTGCGTTTACTCAAGGTTTAGGTTTGGCTTTAGGAGTTGAGCATCCGATTACTTCTCCAACTTTCACTCTCGCCAATAGATATGAGGGAGAACTGATTTTAAATCATCTTGACGTTTACCGTTTAGAAAATTTTCAAGAAGTTGAAGAACTTGGCTTGTCGGAGCTAATAGATGCTAATTCTTTGACTGTTATTGAATGGGGCGATGTGATTTCTTCGGTTTTAATAGAGGGTTATTTGGAAATTACTTTAAGCCTCGGTGAGGGTCTAAATGATCGTATTATCGATTTCAGCCCTATAGGTCATAAATGGTTAGAGAGAGAGTCTGAATTGGTTAGTCTTGTGTCGTCGTTCTCAACACAAATCAGAGGATAACAATGTTGATTCTTGCTATTGAAACCGCTAGTTCTCAAGCAGGTTGTGCTATCGGTGGCCATGAGGGGGTACTTGCATCAGCACACAGTGGTATCAATGGAAGGCACGCTGAGAGTATTTCTCCACAAATAGCGTTTATTAAAGAACAAGCTGGAATCAATTATTCTGAACTTGGCGCTATTGCAGTTGATATCGGACCGGGTCTGTTCACGGGATTGAGAGTGGGTATAGCAACAGCGATCTCTATTGCACATGCTTTGACTCTGCCAGTAATTGGAATTTCAAGTTTAGACCTACTTGCTTTTCCCGCTAGATGGACAAGTCGTTTAATCGTTTCGGCAATGGATGCCAGACGGGGAGAATTGTTCACTGCTCTATTCCGCCGAGTTCCAGGTGGGATTCAAAGAGTGCGTGATGCAAATGTTTGCACGGCAGAAGACTTAGCTGCTGAAATACAAACTTTTGATGAACCAAGTTTACTGGTGGGTGATGGGGCGCTTCGTTATGCGGAGGTTTTTGAGAGTCTTGGGAGAGTGGAACTAGCAGAACAAGGATTGGCGCATCCCAGCGCACGAGCAATGGTTCAACTTGCTCATGCTCGTGCAATGCGTGAAGAGTTTGTCCAACCTTGGGACCTTGAACCTATTTATTTACGTAAACCTGATGCGGAAATTAATTGGTCAACCAGAAATGATTCGAAATGAGCATGGTGGTTGGAGAAATAGAAATCAGGGATGCTATTGAGGATGATGTTGGAGAAATATTGTCAATTGACGACTTAGTCTTTTCGACTACATGGTCTCCTAGTTTTTTACGTCAACAATTATGTTCTGAAAAGTGTTCACATCGGGTGATAAAGAAAGCGGGGAAAATCGTAGGACATTCTGGTTTGATGCAGCTTCATGATGAAGGGCATGTAACCACAATGGCGGTAAGCCCCAGCAGTCAAGGTTTTGGATTAGGGCGTTTATTATTAGCAGATCTCTGTAGTTCGGCAATTGCTTTGAGTCTTGCAGCAATCACTCTTGAGGTAAGAGTTGGAAATATGATAGCCCAGAGCTTGTATCAAAAGTTTGGTTTTGTCCCCGCTGGAGTCAGACCAAATTATTACAGTGACACAAGTGAAGATGCTTTGATTATGTGGCTGAATGACTTATTTGATGAGAAGGTCCAAGAAACTATTGAAGAAACTAATAAAAAGTTTTTACAGGCAGAGGTGAAAAATGGCTGATCTTATACTGGGGATCGAAACCTCTTGCGACGAAACTGCAGCAGCAGTGGTGGAATCTTCCAAGTTGGTACGCTCTTCAATAGTTAGTAGCCAGATTCATTTGCATGAAAGATTTGGCGGTGTAGTGCCTGAAATAGCCAGCAGGGCTCACGTCGAATTGATAGTCCCAGTAGTTGCAGAAGCCTTAGTCGCTGCAGGAGTGGAGGGAGATCAAATTGAAGCAGTCGCGGCAACAGCGGGTCCAGGTCTTGTGGGGTCATTACTGGTGGGAGTTAGCTCAGCTAAAGCTTTAGCAACAGTTTGGGGTGTTCCATTTATTGCAGTTAACCACTTAGAAGCACATTTGTACGCTTCTTTTTTAGAAGATCCGGATCTTCAATTACCGCTTGTTTTTTTACTCGTTTCTGGAGGTCACACGTTACTTGTCTTAATGGAAGAACAAGGAAAATACCGCGTGTTAGGTTCGACACTCGATGATGCAGCTGGGGAGGCTTTTGACAAGGTAGCCAGATACTTAGGACTTGGTTATCCGGGAGGTCCAGCTATTGATAATTTAGCTCTAGGGGGGGATAGATCAGCTTTTCAATATCCTCGCTCTTTAGTGCAAGAAAATCCTGCGACTTTGCCTGACGATAGAAGATTCGCTTTTTCTTTTAGTGGACTCAAAACGGCTGTAGTTAATCATGTTCGTTCAAATCCTGATGCAGCTACAGAAGACGTTGTGGCATCTTTCCAAGAAGCAGTCGTAGATGCATTAGTTACAAAACTCAAATGGGCACTTGAATCGACAGGAGTCGAGGCAGCGTGTCTAGGCGGTGGAGTGGCAGCCAATTCGCGTTTACGAGACAGATTTATGGAAGTTTGCGACTCAACAGGGGTTAAAGGGTGCCTTCCCTCAAGAGCCATGTGTACAGACAATGCTGCCATGGTTGCAGCTGCTGGGTACTGGAGTCTTAAAAAAATGGGTCCAAGCCCTTTAAATACTGGTGTAGACCCGAATTTAGGCTTGGTTTAAGCCATATCCATAAGTTTTGCTTTATAAACAGGCGAAAAATGTTGGAATTACACACATTTTAGACGTATCGTTAGCAGTCGAATAAAGAGAGTGCCAAAAAGAATTGTTGTTCAATTCATGAATTTTGGTCTACCTAAGAAACAAAGAATCGGAGTTTTTTTATGAACCTTCAGCCTCTTGAGGATCGTATTGTGGTCCGCCCTGGCGAATCAGAAGAGACCACTGCAAGTGGTCTTGTAATACCTGATACAGCAAAGGAAAAACCACAAACTGGTGAAGTGCTAGCAATAGGACCTGGCAGACGCAGTGAACAGAGCGGAGAGCTAATACCAATGGATGTTGGTGTAGGCGACACGGTTGTTTACAGCAAATATGGCGGAACCGAGATAGCCGCAGAGGGTGAGGATCTATTGATTCTTAACGCTCGCGACGTTCTTGCGGTTGTGAAGTAGGTCCAAAAGATGCCAAAAATTTTAAAGTTTGATGAAGAGGCTCGCCGTGGCCTTGAAGCAGGTGTCAACAAGTTAGCTGATGCCGTAAAAGTAACACTTGGACCAAAAGGACGAAATGTAGTTCTCGATAAAAAATTCGGCGCACCTACTATTACTAATGACGGAGTTTCCATTGCTAGAGAAGTTGAACTTGAAGACAGCTTCGAAAATATGGGCGCTCAGTTAGTAAAAGAAGTTGCGACGAAGACAAATGATATTGCAGGAGACGGTACGACCACAGCTACTGTTCTAGCGCAAGCCCTTGTTCGCGAAGGATTGAGAAATGTTGCGGCAGGAGCTAATCCAATGAGCTTAAAAAAGGGTATTGAAAAGGCGGTTTCCGCAGCAGTAGAAGCCATAGCTGACCAGTCAGTCCGAGTCGATGACTCAAAAGATCAGATCGCAAACGTCGCAGCTATTTCAGCTGCCGATGCTGCTATCGGAGAAGTTATAGCTGAAGCAATCGACAAGGTAGGTAAAGACGGTGTTGTAACTGTCGAAGAGTCAAACACCTTTGGTATGGATCTTGATTTCGTCGAAGGTATGCAGTTCGATAAGGGATATCTGTCACCGTATTTCGTAAGTGATCCTGAAAGGCAAGAAGCAATTTTGGAAGATCCTTATTTGCTATTCAACCAAGGGAAGATTTCTTCCGTTCAAGACCTTCTACCCCTACTTGAAAAAGTCATGCAAACCGGAAAGACTCTGTTGATAATTGCTGAAGATGTTGAAGGTGAAGCATTGGCGACTCTCGTAGTCAACAAGATTCGCGGAACCTTTAACTCAGTAGCAGTTAAAGCTCCTGGGTTTGGTGAGAGACGCAAAGCAATGTTGGAAGACATGGCTGTTCTCACCGGAGGACAAGTTGTTAGCGAGGAAGTTGGCTTAAAAATTGAGGGCGTAAGTCTTGACATGTTGGGCACCGCTAGAAAAGTCGTAATCACAAAAGATGACACAACGATTATCGAAGGTGCAGGTGAAGCATCAGCTGTCGAAGGAAGAATTACTCAGATAAAACGTGAAATTGATGAGACAGATTCCGATTGGGACAAAGAGAAACTGCAGGAACGCTTGGCTAAATTAGCTGGCGGCGTAGCAGTCGTTCAGGTTGGAGCTGCTACTGAAGTGGAGCTTAAAGAAAAGAAGCACAGGATAGAAGATGCTCTTTCAGCTACACGTGCAGCCATAGAAGAAGGAGTTGTAGCCGGAGGCGGTACTGCTTTACTTCGCTCACGTTCAGCTATTGAATCTGTAATAGGTGATCTTGAAGGAGATGAAGAAACAGGAGCAAGAATTGTTCATGTTTCTCTTGAAGCTCCAGCAAGGCTTATAGCCGACAACGCCGGTTTCGAAGGCGCTGTAAAGGTTAGAGAAATTGAGATGGCTTCGGGTTCAACAGGCTTGAATGCGGCAACTGGAGAATTAGTTGATCTAGTTGAAGCTGGAGTAATTGATCCAGCGAAGGTCACTCGAGCAGCCTTGCAGAATGCTGCTTCAATCGCAGCACTTCTATTAACAACTGAAGCATTAGTTGCTGATAAGCCAGAGCCAGAGGCAGCAATGCCTGGTGGTGGAATGGACCCCATGGGCGGCATGGGCGGCATGGGCGGCATGATGTAACAGTTCTTATAACTGTTTTACTCTGGCCGGGCATATGCCCGGCCAGAAGTGTTTTACGGCGAAGGTAGTCTTGATTGATGGAACCACAAAAAAACCAACGTGGTGGTATGCAAGTAATTCCGCGTCCTGAGTCTTGGCGCTTGGGAAATGTTTCGCCGTGGTTTGAATCTGAAGATAAAAAAATTGAACTTGCACGAGTGGTAGCTGCGTTAACAAATCGTGTCCCAGCGGGCATCAGAGGAAGAATCCCTACAGGTGAGGAACGAGATGCTGCAGTACTTGTAGGTATTTATGATGAATATGACCCGCATTTAATACTCACTAGAAGATCAAAGAATCTAAGTTCCCATAGACACGAGGTTTCTTTCCCTGGAGGTCGTGTCGAAGATTCTGATCATGATTTATGGGCAACGGCATGCCGTGAATCTAATGAAGAAATAGGAATTCAAACAGAAGGATTAAACCCTCTCGGTCGTTTAGACCCCATAGTCACGGTAGGCAGTAGAAGTCTTATACATCCATTTGTAACGGTTCTTCCAGAACGACCTAACTTGGAACCAAATATCCACGAAGTCGAAAAAATATTATATGTACCAGTGAGTGAACTCCTACTAGATGAAGTCTGGCGCGAAGAAGAATGGGAGCTTCCTAATGGCTGGGTTTCTATTACCTTCTTCGAACTTGAGGGTGATACTGTTTGGGGAGCAACTGCTTTGATGATTCGCCAACTCTTGACACTTTCTTTAGGTTTATCGGACAATTTTGGAAGGTTTCCTAAAGAAGAATCTAAAAACGGGAAAGAATTTCAATGACAACAAAACCTCCAAAACATTTCACTTCAGACGAGTTTCGAGAAATGGGTCATTCGACGATTGATTGGATAGCCGATTACATTGAACATCTAGAAGAACGACCAGTTGCGCCTGATGTCAAACCAGGTGACGTGAGAGCATCGCTACCCGAAAGAGCACCAGAAGCACCTGAACCTTTTACTGACTTGTTAGATGATGTAAATAGTCTTATTGCTCCAGCTATAACCCACTGGCAACATCCAGGGTTTTTCGGTTATTTTTCTTGCAACTCTTCAGCACCAGCAATATTAGGTGAGCTACTTTCTGCTGGATTCGGTATTAACGGCATGCTTTGGTCGACTAGCCCTGCTGCTACAGAACTGGAAACCCACATGCTTGATTGGCTTTTAGACCTATGCGGTTTGCCTGACTGTTTTAGATCAGATGGAAAAGGCGGCGGTGTAATTCAAGATTCTGCTTCGTCTGCTTCGTTGTGTGCCATTTTAGCTGCACGTGATCGCTCAGGAGGAGCTTCAGAGCTTCCAAAACTTGTTGCCTATACATCAACTCAAGCTCATTCATCGATTGAGAAAGATGTAAAAATTGCTGGCTTTTCTCCTGACCAACTAAGAAAAGTAGATGTTGATGAAAACTTTGCGATGGATCCAGAAGAATTACAACGACTGATAAATGAAGATAAAGAAAACGGTCTAGCCCCTTGTTTCATATCAGCGACCATTGGCACTACTTCGTCAGGAGCAGTTGATCCAATAACTTCCATAGCAGAAATTGCCAATAAGGAAGGTGCTTGGTTGCATGTAGACGCAGCGTGGGCTGGATCTGCTGCAGTGTGTCCTGAATATCGTGGTTTGTTAGAGGGAATAGAGAAAGCAGATAGCTACGCTTTCAATCCCCACAAGTGGCTTCTAACTAATTTTGATTGCACTGCCTTTTATGTAGCTGATTCAAAACCATTGGTTGATTCACTTTCGATAGTGCCGGAGTATCTCAGAAATCCCGCAAGTGAAGCTGGAGAAGTCATTGATTATAGGGATTGGCAGGTTCCATTAGGCCGAAGATTCCGGTCTTTGAAGCTTTGGTTTGTTTTGCGAAGCTACGGGGCTGAAGGATTAAGGTCACATATAAGACATCATGTAGAAGCAGCTGAAAGTTTCGCTGAACGCGTAGCGGAACATCCGAAACTAGCTTTGGCCGCTCCAGTTTCACTTTCACTTGTTTGCTTTAGCCATGTAGATGGTGATGATGCTACAAAAGCATTACAAGAATCTTTGAACTCAACAGGTGAAGTTTTACTCACGCACACGGTGTTGGACGGCAAACATGTTTTACGACTATCAGTCGGTGGCACATGGACTACATCTACCCATGTGGAAAGAGTTTCAGAATTAATTGACGAGATTCTTGGTTAACAGTGAGTAGTAATCTTTTTGGTACTGCTGAATCAGATAAACGGATTCTTGTTGTTGACTTTGGGGCACAGTATGCGCAACTTATCGCCCGTCGAGTGAGAGAATCCAACGTTTACAGTGAAATAGTTTCACACGAATTAGATGCAGAAAGTTTCGCTGATCTTAAACCTGCGGGAATTATTTTTTCTGGCGGCCCGACGTCTGTAAACGTAGAAGGAGCCCCCAAAATTGACCCAGCAATCTATGATCTTGGAGTGCCGATTTTGGGTATCTGTTATGGAGCACAACTAATAGCTCAACAAAATGGTGGTTCAGTTGAAGGTAACGAAAAAGGGGAATACGGAAGAACGGTTGTAAACGTAAATGAGTCAGGAATTCTTCTGTCAGATTTCGAAACTTCCACACAACAAGTGTGGATGAGCCATTTTGACTCGATTACTAATCCACCAGAAGGCGCTACGGTAACTGCTTCATCAGATGGGTCTCCTGTAGCGGTGTTTGAAGAGCCCGAAAAAGGTCTTTTTGGAGTTCAGTTCCATCCAGAAGTCCACCACACTCCTTGTGGTCAAGATTTGTTGAGACGTTTTATCCACGATGTTTGTGGTTGTCCTAATGATTGGAACATGGCTTCTGTGGTTGAATCGTCAGTTTCGGGAATAAAAGAAATTGTTGGAGAAAAAAAGGCTATATGTGGACTATCAGGCGGAGTTGATTCTGCTGTGGCAGCGGCTCTGGTGCATAAAGCAATTGGTGACCAGTTGACTTGTGTTTTCGTTGATACGGGGTTGATGAGAGCAGGAGAAGCCCAACAGGTTGTCGACACTTTTGAAAGTTCACAAGGCATTGAACTTATTCACGTTAAAGCAGCGGAAAGGTTTTTTGAACAGTTAGAAGGAGTAGTAGACCCTGAGCAAAAAAGAAAAATCATAGGAGAACTTTTCATTCGTTTATTCGAAGAAGCAGCAGCGGGAATCGAAGAAGCACACTTTCTTGTGCAGGGCACTTTGTATCCGGACGTTATTGAATCTGGGACAAGCGAAGCTGCACGAATAAAAAGCCATCACAACGTCGGTGGGTTACCTGAAGATATGGACTTTGAGTTGATCGAACCATTAAGGAATCTGTTCAAAGATGAAGTAAGAGAAGTTGGGAGAAAATTAGGTCTACCGGACGAGATAGTGAAACGGCAACCTTTCCCAGGACCTGGGTTAGCGGTAAGAATTATTGGCGAGATAAATAGCGAAACGGTAGAAACCGTCCGTGCTGCAGATCTCATAGTCAGAGAAGAAATTGATAAAGCTGATTTAGAAGAAGAAGTGTGGCAAGCATTTGCTGTTTTAGCGGATATCCGTTCAGTAGGAGTTATGGGTGATGAACGAACTTATGCACGCCCAGTGATAATAAGAGCAGTAACTAGCGAAGATGCTATGACAGCTGATTGGGCACGTTTACCTCATGATCTGTTAGAGCGAATTTCCAGCCGAATCATTAATGAGGTGGAAGGCGTTAACAGGGTTGTTTACGATGTGACTTCTAAACCACCAGGGACTATTGAGTGGGAATAATGGAACAAAGAGAATTTAAACCTTTTGGAACTGTAAGTGCACTTAGTCTAGGAGGTGGTGGGATAGGGAACGTTTGGGGAGAAACCACCAGATCAGAAAGCGTTTCTACTGTGAACTTAGCAATTGAATCCGGAATCAATCATCTTGATGTAGCCCCTATGTATGGGAAAGGAGAAGCTGAGAGAGTCGTTGGTGAGGCTTTGAAAGGCAAGGATCATTCAGAAATAAATCTAACCACTAAATGTAGTCTGGGAACAGTTCCAGACTCAGAAGTTTACACGAGACTTAATAGTTCTCTTTGTAGAAGTTTAGAGACGATGGGAGTCGAAAAAGTTAATTTGTTTCTTCTTCACTCTCAACTCATAGAGGATGATTACCAGCTGCCAGTACTAAATGAACATAGGGCCACGAATGCTACTACGCTCTCATGTTATTACAGTGCGGTAATTCCAGCTTTTGAAATGTTAAAAAAAGAAGGAAAGATTGATCACTGGGGCGTTGGTTTAGGGCAAGAAGAAGCACTAATAAAAGCTATAAATTATGAACATCCGCCTGAAGCTATGCAGTGCGCAATAAATATCTTAAATTCAATTGGAGCCATTGGATATATCAGTAAGAAACCTGATCCCAATAGGGTGCTTTCAGAATGTCAAGAAAAAGCTATACCGATTCTGGCTATTAGAGCTGTTCAAGCAGGGGCGCTTACTTCTAGTATGGATAGAGAACCACATCCTTCAGGAATGGATAAGGCTGATTTCACTGATTTTGAAAGGGCTTTACCTTTTAGAGAGCTTGCCAAAGACTGGGAAGAATCTCCGGCATCCTTAGCGCATAGATATGCTCTTAGTGCTGAAAAAGTTAGCTCTGTAATTCTAGGAATTAAAAATAGAAATGAATTACAAGAATGTATTGACGCAGAAAATAAGGGCAAGCTTAGTTCTTCCGAAATGGAAACTTTACAAAATCTTTTTGTGGATGAGGGATGATAAAGATTGAAACAGAAAGACTGGTTTTAAAGAAATTAGTTGATACAGATAAAGAACGACTTGTTTCTTTAATAGGGGATTTTAGGGTTTCGAAAACTTTAAGCAATGTGCCATACCCTTACACTCTTGACGATGCTGATGAATGGTTAAAGATAGTTGATAACGAGGAATTTAACTTAAACATTTTCTTAAATGATGATTTGATCGGTGGAATTGGTCTAACACCTGCAGAAGGCGATTTTTATGAATTGGGATATTGGTTAGGCATCGAATATTGGGGACAAGGTTACGCGACAGAATCTGTTATGGAGTTGCTTAATTATGCTAAATCTAATACGTCATGTGAAAAATTTAAAGCCAATGTGTTTAAAGAAAATGTTGCTTCTGCGAAAGTATTAGAAAAAAATGGATTTAAACGAGTTGAAGACAGAGAAGTTTTTAGTATTTCCCGGCAAGAGAATGTACTATCTGTAAATTATGAATATTGCTGATGATTACCCGTTAAAAGTCGGGAGCATGCTGTTTACACTGGTGGATCCAAACCTCGGTCATGAGGTTGCATATAACAGATGGTACGAACGTGACCATTTTTATGGCGGGTGCATGACCGGCCCTTATTGTTTCGCAGGAGGTAGATGGGTATCCACACGTGAGTTGAAAGACCTCAGATTTCCTGCAGATGAAACCAATGCCCTCACCAACCCGTGGGATAGTGGCTCATACTTAGCCATCTACTGGGTTGAAGACGGCCATCATGATGACCATTTCAACTGGGGAGCCCAACAAGTACAACATTTATACGCCGGAGGCCGTGGGTTCAGTGAACGCAAGCATGCACACACGGCTTTGTATGATCATGTGAGAAATTATTATCGAGATGATGACCCAGTGCCCATGGAGTTGGCTTTAGATCATGGATATGAAGGTCTTGTTTCAGTTTCGATTGAGAAAAATCCTGAAATGAATACTTTTGAATTTGAAGACTGGCTGGAGAGCCTTACTTCATCAACTGTTTTTAAATCTGGGGCTGCAGAATCTTGCTCCATATGGAAACCAGTTCCCGGTCAAGATGAAATGACTGGCAAAGCACCAATGGACCTTGGCACCTCACCAGGAGGCGAAAACCGATACGTGCAGCTTTTTTTCATTGAGAAGGATCCTCGCGAAGTCTGGGATGATTTTATTGAATATGGAAAAGCAGTTGATTCATCAGATAAAGCCAAAATACTTTTTGCTGCTCCATTCTTTGCGACAGTAGTTGGAACTGATCGGTATGCAGATCAGCTTTGGTAGTCAAGGTCGATCTTAATTATTTGTCTTAACCGAGTAAGTCCCATACCCCAAGTAGGGTGATCCTGTGGCTGAACTTTTTCCAAGCACAGAAGAAAATGCAGAATCTAATCTCAAATTAAATCCTGCACAGAATGAAGCTGTAACCCATGGGAACGGCCCTCTTCTTGTAGTGGCAGGGGCTGGTTCAGGAAAAACAAGAGTATTAACAAGCAGAATTGCTTATCTAATTAAAGAAAAAGGGATTTCACCCTTTGAAATTCTGGCAATTACTTTTACAAATAAAGCTGCAGAAGAAATGAGAAACAGAGTAGTAGAACTCGTAGGGTCTGTAGCCCATAAGATGTGGGTTTCAACTTTTCATTCAGCATGTGTTCGAATTCTGCGACAATCATCAGATGAAATTGGATTCTCGGCAAATTTCACAATTTACGATCAAGGTGATGCTGCTCGTTTAATGGGTCATGTAATAAAAGACCTAAATTTTGATTTAAAAAGATTCCCCCCTCGCGCTCTGCTATCAAAAATTTCAGCTCTTAAGAATGAAGGAATAAATCCTAATGACTATTTAGACAGCACAGAGAATCCTTATGACCAGAAGGTCAGTGAAATCTTTGTTGAATACCAAGCAAGACTTAAGAGAGCAAGTGCAATGGACTTTGATGACTTGTTACTTAACACGGTGATTCTTTTTAGAAAAAACAAGTCGATCTTGGAGCAGTGGCAAAATCGTTTCAAACATGTTCTCGTGGATGAATATCAAGACACAAATCTGATTCAAAACGAACTTGTTTCTCTCCTGGCAGCCGAACATCGAAATATTTGTGTAGTAGGTGATAGTGATCAATCGATATACCAGTTCAGAGGAGCGGATGTAAGAAATATTCTTAATTTTGAAAAGGTTTTTTCTGATGCGACAGTCATCGTTTTAGATCAGAATTACAGGTCAACTCAAACAATCCTTGATGCAGCAAATGAAGTTATAAGCAGAAATTCCGGCCGTCAACCAAAAGATCTGTGGACAGAAGAAGGTGAGGGCGAATCGATTATTTTGTATCAAGCCAGCAACGAGGATGACGAGGCTAACTGGGTCGCAGGAAAGATTATTTCTTATAACAGAGCTGGGTTCTTAGGATTATCCGATGTGGCCATTTTTTATCGTACAAATGCGCAAAGTCGAGCTATCGAAGAGCAACTAAATCGGTTAGGTGTGGCTTATCGCGTTGTTGGAGGTACACGATTTTATGATCGACGTGAAGTACGGGACGCTCTTGCATATTTACGGTTAGCAGTAAACCCTTTGGATGAAGTTGCGCTTAGACGTGTGATTAACGTGCCTAAACGTGGAGTGGGTGACACTTCCTTAGGAAAAATAGAAGCCTGGGCAGAAAAAAATCAAATTGATTTATTTCTCGCACTTTTTGAAGCTTCTAAAGCTGGGGTATCGGGCAAAGCACTGAAAGGAATTGAGTCTTTCTTAAATTTGCTAGAAGAATCACAATCTCGACTAGACCTTGGACCCGCAGACATAATTGAATTTTCTCTCGAAAAGTCAGGTTACATAACTGGTCTAGAAGAAGAGAGAACAATAGAAGCTGAAGGCCGCTTAGAAAATTTGTCGGAACTAGTCGGAGCGGCATCTGAATTTTTAGATATCTCTGAATTTTTGGAACGAGTTGGTTTGGTCGCAGACACTGATGAAATACCGAATGAGACCTCTGATTTGGGCGACGGGGAAGTTTTATTGATGACACTCCATGCTGCTAAGGGGCTTGAATTTCCAGTTGTTTTCTTACTAGGCATGGAGGAAGGTATTTTCCCACATGTTCGAGCTTTGGGCGACCCCGATCAAATGGAAGAAGAACGAAGGTTAGCTTATGTAGGAATTACAAGGGCGAGAAAAATCCTTCATCTTTGCAATGCTTGGAGTCGAATGCTGCACGGGCAAACTCAATACAACCCACCAAGTAGATTTTTAGATGATATTCCGGAGGGACTAATACAACGTGAAGGATCCCAAAAAAGTAATAGAAGTCTAAGAAATTCAACTAGTAGTTATTCGGATATAAAAGACTGGGATTTTATTTCTACGGACCAACTTTCTGCTGAAGAACCATCGGGACGAATTTTTGGGAAAGGGGTAAACCAGCCTGGAAATAATTCGAATTTGTCAGAAGCTCATTTATTGGGTTTACAGCCCGGAGATGATGTTAGACATGAAGCGTGGGGTGCAGGCGTAGTAGTAAACGTGAGCGGAGCAGGAGACAGAGCTGAAGCGGTAGTTTCTTTTTCTTCTGTGGGGGAAAAACGACTTTTATTGTCATGGGCGCCTTTAGAAAGAGCTTAGAAATACTTTTTTGTCTCATGTCTAGATGTCGATACTAATATTGCATTTGCGCCCGTGTAGCTCAGTTGGCAGAGCGGTTCATTCGTAATGAACAGGTCCGGGGTTCAATTCCCCGCGCGGGCTCCGGAAAAGTGTCATCTTTTTTGTCAATTAACGTAGGATTTGTTCTATGAATATTATTGGTGGAGTAATTTGGCACTATTGGTTAGCAGTCCCCTTGGTAGTGGTTGGAGTTGTATCCTTAATCGCTGCTTTGATTGGCTATTTAGGGAAAGTCTCTTCTACGCGTTATCCCAAGCGCTAACTTTCAGGGATTCCTTTGGAGCGTTATCAAGCTAGCTCTGTAGATGGCATGACAGTCGATTGGGGTCTAGCTGAAAAAGTAGCTAACCAAATAGCTAACAGGGCTCCTTTTAATGATGCCAGTTACCTAAAAGGGTTGAATGAGTCTTTTAATGGGTTCACTGCAAGTGCTGAAAAATTAGTAGAAACTTCAACAGGTTTGAAATCTTTTTCAGGTGAAGCAAAGGCAAAAGTTGTTGATAGAAGTGGCTGGATTAGAGCTAACTTTTCTTCTCTCAAACGTTTATTGAAACCGATTCTGGCAGAAAATCCTGAAATAAATAAACCTTCAATTTCTGCACGCATAGCAGCTTTAGAAATAGGTGCAGTTTTAGGCTGGATGTCAACACGGGTTTTAGGGCAATACGATTTATTAGTTTTAGATAATGAAGACTTGAACGATCAAGATTTGGTTTATTACGTCGGACCTAATATCTGTGCGATAGAACGTCGTTACGCTTTTGATCCCGATGGATTTCGTTTATGGCTAGCTATTCATGAGTTAACTCACAGAGCACAATTTACGGGTGTTCCATGGATGAGAGAACACTATTTGTCATTGGTAAAAAAACTTCTTCAGGAAGTTCAAACTGATACGAATGAATCAATAAAGAAAAACAATTCACAATTAGAACTTTCAAAAGATCCCGTATCTTCTCGATTGTCTGAATTTAAAATATCCAATTTTTTCACATCGATGGATCAGAATGATTCAATTAATGACATAGCTGCTCTAATGACTCTTCTTGAAGGTCATGGTGATGTCATTATGAGTAGAGCAGGAAAAGGTCATGTTAGAAACCAAGAAAGATTCGAGAAGGTAGTCAGTCAAAGAAGAAAATCTGCCACTGGGGTTACGAAGATTTTTCAGAAACTTATCGGGATTGAAGCAAAATTGGCACAATACGAAGAAGGTGAAGAATTTATTTTTGCTATTGAGGAATCCGAAGGAATCGATTTTTTGAACATGGTTTGGGAGCACCCTGACAACTTGCCAAAATTGGAGGAGATCAAAAATCCCAACCTTTGGATCTCCCGAATCAAGAAGCAGAAAAATGAGTAGTGACTTACTTTCTGAGCTTCAAGCTCGTTGCGTTTTCCCACCAAGTGGAACCGAAGTTGATTGTGCTGTTTCGGGCGGAGCTGATTCGTTGGCTTTACTTTTACTAGCTGTAAATGCTGGTTTAAAAGTAACTGCATGGCATGTAGACCATGGACTTAGAGAAACTTCAAGCGATGAAGGGGAAATGGTGTTTGAAGTGGCCAGCGATTTAGGCGTTAAAGCTAATTGCCTAAAAGCATTTGTAGAAGATGGTCCAAATTTGGAAGCTCGAGCTCGTGACGCTAGAAGAGATGTTTTACCTCCACAAATTCTTACAGGTCACACAGCAGATGATCAGGCTGAAACTGTTATTTTGAATTTACTTAGAGGTTCCGGTGTGCAAGGAACTGCAGGGATCGGAGATCCTTATAGAAGACCGATATTAGATTTGCGCCGTCATGAGACAAAGAAGCTTTGCCTTTCAGAACAATTAGACCCAGTAAATGATCCTATGAATTTGGATCCTAGATTTACCCGTAACAGGATTCGTAACGAGGTGATTCCTTTGTTAGCTGAAGTGACCGGGCGGGACCCTGTCCCGTTGTTAACTAGACATGCAAATTTGGCTGGAGAAGCATCCGGAATTTTAGCTGATTTGGTAAAAGATCTCGACATAACGAATGTTCGATCAGTAGCTGATGTTCCTGACCCAGTGGTTAGATTTGCAATTCAAGACTGGCTAACAGACAAGCTTGGCTTGCCAGCAGATTCTTCTTCAGTTAACAGAGTTTTACAGATTGTAAGAGGAGAAATTAAAGGAACAGAAATTCCTGGTGGCTTTCGAGTGGATCGGTCTCAAGGAAAAGTTAGATTTTCAGTTAATACAAAAATTTCTCAAGAATCTGACTAATTTTTTTATCTAACTATTTGACAGATAGGGTCCTATTAATGAGTGAAGAGAACACAGACAACATTCCAACCCCTCAACATGTTTTGATAACAGCAGAGCAAGTTGCAGAAAAGGTTGATGAATTAGGAAAGCAAATCAGCCAAGACTATTCCAAAGAAGCACCTCTTTTGGTAGGTGTTCTAAAAGGTGCATTTGTTTTTATGAGTGACCTATCGAGAGCTATTGATTTACCAATAGAGTTCGACTTTATGGCTGTTTCCTCATACGGTCATTCGACTACCTCTTCGGGAGTAGTGCGAATAGTTAAAGATCTTGATCTCGATTTAGCTGGTAGGCATGTTCTTTTAGTTGAAGACATAGTTGACAGCGGTCTAACTCTCAATTTTTTGCGAAAGAATCTTCTTGCTAGAAACCCCGCGAGTTTAGAGATATGCGCACTTCTTGTTAGGGAAGATTTTCAATTTGAAGAAGACACAATAAAGTACGCGGGTTTCCAAGTCCCAGCTGATTGGTTAGTTGGTTACGGATTAGATGTAGCTGAACGTTATAGAAATTTGCCTGATATTTGGGTAGCTAGTTCGGAGAGCTAATAATTTGCAGAAATTAAAGTTGATCAACTTGCGTCCTATAGTTTTTACTCCAGTAACCTCCGATCTGATGCAGTTACTTTTTTTAGTACAATTTCAAAATCTATCTTCTATTAAGTCGAGGTTCTTTGATGAGGGGTAAGTGGGCTCAGGGAATAGAGCCAAGGAAATTTTATTGGGTTATTAAGGACTCTTTAGCTATTTGCGAAAGGCCAGGAGGTTTTGGCGAAAGCCATAGAAGTGTTCGGCGACAAGAAGAAGTCATTTGGATTAGGCAAAACAACTTTGATGTGATTGTGTCACTTCTCGCTAATGACGACAATATAAAGGCCTACGAAAGCCAAGGAGTGCGTTGGGTGCAAATGCCTTTCGGAGGAGCAGAGGAAGGTCTTACAAGACTGACTGCTTTATTTACCCGACTGAACTCTCTACTAGATGACAACCCAAGAGTGTTGTTGCACCGAGAAGAGCTGAGCGATCAGATTTGCGGTCTGATTGCGGCGTACCTTTTGTGGCGTGAATTGGTCCCTACAGGGCCACGCGCAATTGAAGTTGTTGAGCAGCTTTTTGAAAAGCAAATCGGAAGCGATGGCCGTGAGATAGTTGAACTTATAGAGATTGAAAGTCAAAGTAATTCATAGTTTCCATGGAGATAGTCACCTCAGTTAAGGATTTCCAAAATCTTTTAAACGAAAGACGAAATCTAGGAGAGGATATCGGTTTCGTTCCTACGATGGGCGCTCTTCATGGAGGGCATACTTCACTGATTGATACTTCAATCAGACAGGAGAAAACTACTGTTGTCTCAATCTTTGTAAATCCGCTTCAGTTCTCCGATGAAGAAGATTTAGGTGATTATCCTTCAAGTTTAGAAAAAGATGAGGGGACTTGTTTAAAGCATAAAGTTGATATTCTTTTCTGTCCGACACAGAAAGAGATTTATCCGAAAGGGGTGTCGGAACCAGAAGAGATTGGTGAAATTGGGAAAATCCTTGAAGGAAAGAGCAGACCTTCTCATTTTCAGGGTGTCGCAACAGTTGTTGCACGATTATTCGAAATCGTTGGTGAGACTTGTGCATATTTCGGAGAAAAAGACTTTCAACAAATAATGGTTGTAAACGACCTTGTGAAACGCCATCGATTCCCCGTTGAAATTGTTGCATGCCCAACTATCCGTCAAACCGACGGATTAGCTCTTTCAAGCCGAAATGTTTATTTGACAGAAGAGCAACGTGCGGATGCCCCTGTGCTTTACCGTGCTTTGACTGCAGGAGCAGAGTTGGTTTCTGATGGAGAGAGAAAGTCTGAAAATTTGAAAAAATTGATAAGTGACATAGTAGTAAACGAATCAAAAGGTGATTTGGATTATGTAGGAATTGTCGATTCTAAAACTTTTACTCCACTTGATTCATTAAATGATTCTGGGAGACAGATTCGAATACTAATCGCATGCGATTTTGGAACTGCTCGTTTAATAGACAATGTTGGTGTTGTTATTCCTTAAAATTAAAAGTCGACTCTAGAACCTTCTTAAGGTACTAGCCTTAAAACAGGTAGTTCTTTCACTCCATTAGGGCAAATAGTTTTTAAAGTGAGTGTTAGTTGATTGGTTTGTCTTATCTTTATGAGAGACTAAATTTCTACTAGAAAAGCGACTTATGAGAGGAAAAGAATGCTCTTAACCATTGATGTAGGGAATACTCAGACGGTTATAGGGCTTTACGAAAGTTCTACATCAGCTGGCGAGGCTGATTCAGGCCTTTTGGATTTCTGGCGAATTGCTACCGACGATGATCGAACTTCTGACGAACATGCAGTAATTATCAGAGATCTGGTTAGGTCTTCTGGTCACAAAGATGAGTTTGAGGGAATCGCAATTTGTTCAGGTGTCCCACGCGTATTAGCAAGCCTGCGTGAGATGGTTGGCAGATATATGGAACTAGAACCAGTAGTAATTGAACCCGGAGTCCGCACTGGAATGCCCATACTTTATGACAACCCTCGTGAGGTTGGTGCAGATCGTATAGCAAATGCTGTTGCAGCTTTTGACTTATATGGTGGCCCATCTGTAGTTGTTGATTTCGGAACCGGAAATAATTTCGACGTTATCTCTTCAGAGGGAGAATTTCTTGGCGGTGCAATAGCACCTGGTATTGAGATAAGCCTAGATGCTCTTTTCGAACGAGCCGCTGCCTTAAGAGCTATCGAGTTAACTGAACCACGAAGTGTTATAGGTAAAAGCACAGTCGAGTCCCTTCAATCAGGAGCTATCTATGGTTTTGCTTCGCAAGTAGATGGAATGGTTGAGCGATTTAGAGAAGAATTAACTGATTGTACAGTGATTGCTACGGGAGGTTTAGCGCACTTGATTGCTCCAGTAGCAACATCAATTGATCATGTTGAACCGTTTTTAACTTTGCACGGGCTAAGACTTGTATACGATCTAAATAGGGGTGATGATGGATAGAGAAATTCCTTTCCGTTTCGAAGTCACAAATTCAGCTTCTCAACTCCTATCCGAACATTCAGATTTAGCTGAAGGGGATAGTAGCGGAGTAACGGTTTCGGTCGCTGGAAGATTGATGTTGCGCCGTGATCAAGGAAAAATAGTTTTTGGCGTTTTGCAAGATTCAACTGAACGTATCCAGCTGTTCGCTTCCGAAAAAAACACTCCTGATTTTGAACTTTTTTCTAACTTGCATTTGGGTGACTGGCTGGGCGTAACCGGAGAGGTAATTAAAACAAAAAGAGGTGAAATTTCCGTTCGTGTTGATTCTTGGGTTCGATTAGCTGAAGCAAAGCGTTCCTTTCCTGATAAATGGCACGGCATATCTGATACCGATATTCGTTACAGACAAAGGTATGTGGATCTTTGGGTCACAGAAGAGTCTCGTGAAACATTTAGAATTAGAAGTCGAATCATTTCGTTGATTCGAAATTGGCTTGAGAGCCGAGATTTTATGGAAGTAGAAACTCCGGTCTTTCATCCAATTCCAGGGGGAGCCGCAGCTCGTCCTTTTGAGACTCACCACAATGCTCTGGATCTTGATTTATTTCTACGAATCGCACCTGAGTTATATTTAAAGAGGCTGGTTGTTGGAGGATTCGAAAAAGTTTTCGAAATGGCTCGTGTGTTTAGAAATGAAGGTATTTCCACACGTCATAACCCAGAATTTACAATGCTTGAACTTTATGAAGCTTACGCAGATTACGAAGACATCATGAGACTAGTGGAAGACTTGGTTTCTGAACTTGCTTTGGAAATTTGTGGTTCAACAGTAATTCAATATGATGGTCGTGAATTAGATCTTTCAACTCCGTGGGAAAGATCCAGCATGTTGGATCTTTTAAATGAAAAAATTCAAACCAATATTGATTTACAAACCCCAATAGAAGAATTGAGAAAACTTTGTGAAGATCTCTCAGTTCCATTTAAGGATCATTATGGACCCGGAAAGTTGATTCTTGAACTATATGAGAAGACGACTGAACCAGAACTATGGGGTCCAATATTTGTAACTGATTATCCACAAGAAGTATCACCTCTTTCAAGGGCTCACAGGAGTAATCCAGACTTGGTAGAGCGGTTCGAAGCTATTGTCGCTGGTCGGGAGTTGTGCAATGCATTCTCTGAAGTTGTTGATCCGGATGACCAGAGATCACGCTTTGCTGCTCAGGAAAAGAGTCGAGATGCTGGAGATGAAGAGGCGATGGTTGTTGATGAAGATTATTTAAGAGCTTTGGAGTATGGGTTGCCGCCAACAGGTGGGCTTGGTATCGGAATAGATCGCCTTGTTATGCTCCTAACTGACACTCAGGCAATTAGAGATGTAATTCTTTTCCCCACGTTAAGACCTGAGCAGGATTAACTATTCCTTAAAATGGTTGACCTGATTTGCGAGAATGGTGCAAGTAGATTTCAGGATTTCTGCCGTTGGATTATCCGGAAGATCTTTTAAAGACTGTTTAGCTTCATGTGTGAAATCCAGAGCGGTTTCTATCGTGGAGACTATGGCTTCATCTGACCTAACGAGCATCAAGGCTTCATCTCTTTTATTACTACTGATGGGATTACTTAAGAGATCTTTTAAAGCTTCGCCATTCGGTCCTTTAAGGGCTCTAATAACGGGAAGAGTGTAAACGCCTTCCAGCATGTCGTTTCCTGAAGGTTTGCCTAACTCTTTTTCACTTGCCATTACATCCAATAGGTCATCAACAATTTGGAAAGCAATTCCATAGAGATTTCCGAATTCTGTTACTGCCTTGACTACTTCTTCTGGATATACAGAAACGATTGCTCCAACTTTTGCTGAAGCTGAAAGAAGTGCACCGGTTTTACCAGAGATTGAAGACATGTATGCGTCTTCAGTTCTTGTGATGTCATACGCAGAATTAACTTCACGAATTTGACCTTCACAGAGTGCGGCAATAGTTGAGGCAAGCAAACCCGCAACTTCGGCTCCAAGACCAGCAGCGATTTCAGAGGCTCTTGCCAATAAGTAGTCGCCTCCAAGGATCGCTTCGTGATTACCCCATTCCTCATTTACACTTTTAACGTTCCTGCGAGTTTTAGCACCATCCATTACATCATCGTGGTAAAGAGAACCTTGATGAACTAGCTCGACTGCAACGCCACCAAGAATTACTTCTCGGCTTGGAGCGGCTGGTTTGTCTTCAAGTATTTGAGAAGATGCAATCGCAAGACTTGGCCTGATTCGTTTACCTCCTGCATCAATCAGATGGCGCGAAAGTTTTGTAAGAAGAGGCTCTTCAGCTTTAACAGCGATTCTGAGTTCTTCTTCCACTCTTTCCAAGGCACTTTTAATACCTGGCAAGGTTAGTAGCGTGTAGGAGTCATCATCCACGTGCCGAGGATACGACATTTTCACCCCATCTCGAAACTGTCAAAGAAAGGTTCTTTAAAATAGCTGTTTTCTTTGTCGCTGGTACATTGCAGAGATAGGTACAATTAATATTAATTAGTTTAATTTTTGGGAGATTACCAGTTGTTTGAACGGTTCACAGACAGAGCTCGTCGTGTGGTGGTATTAGCGCAAGAAGAAGCGCGTCTACTAAATCATAATTACATTGGCACCGAGCATATTTTACTTGGGCTTATCCACGAAGGAGAAGGAGTGGCCGCTAAGGCACTTGAGTCTTTAGGGATTTCACTTGAAGGGGTACGTGGTCAAGTAGAGGAACTAATCGGACAAGGTGGAAGTTCTCCGAGTGGCCATATACCTTTCACACCTCGCGCGAAGAAAGTTTTAGAGCTGTCCTTAAGAGAAGCGCTTCAGTTAGGTCATAACTACATAGGTACCGAACATATACTTTTGGGCTTAATCCGCGAAGGAGAAGGAGTAGCAGCTCAAGTATTAGTTAAGTTGGGTGCAGATTTGTCTAGAGTTCGTCAACAAGTGATCCAACTTCTCTCGGGTTATGCCGGATCAGGAGGCCCAATGGGGGCAGCCTCTGAAAAAGCTGGTGCTACTGCTGGGGGTAGAGGAACGGAACCACAGTCTGGTTCGCTTGTTCTAGACCAATTCGGAAGGAATCTAACGCAAGCAGCAACAGAAAAAAAGTTAGACCCAGTAATTGGTCGAAAGCGCGAATTGGAACGTGTCATGCAAGTTCTCTCACGTCGTACAAAAAATAATCCTGTACTAGTAGGGGAACCAGGTGTAGGTAAGACAGCTATTGTTGAAGGCCTTGCTCAAATGGTTGCCGGAGGAGATGTCCCAGAGACAATTCAAGGGAAGCAAATCTATACTCTGGATTTGGGTGCCCTGGTAGCAGGAAGTCGCTATAGAGGTGATTTTGAAGAACGTCTTAAAAAAGTCTTAAAAGAAATAAAAACAAGAGGCGACATTGTCTTGTTTATTGATGAAATTCATACTTTGGTCGGAGCTGGTGCTGCAGAAGGAGCAATAGATGCAGCGTCGATTTTAAAACCCATGCTGGCTAGAGGCGAATTACAGACAATTGGTGCAACCACTATGGAAGAATATAGAAAACATATAGAAAAAGATGCTGCTTTAGAACGACGTTTTCAACCAATAACTGTCGATGAGCCAGATGTTGCTCACACAATTGAAATACTTAAGGGTTTAAGAGAGCGGTATGAATCACATCACCGAGTCACCATTACTGATCAAGCTGTTATAGCAGCGGCTAATTTGGCTGATCGTTACATTTCTGATCGCCATCTTCCCGATAAAGCAATTGACCTAATTGATGAGGCGGGTTCCCGCCTTCGTCTGAGACGTATGAATACCCCAGATGACTTAAGAGAACTTGAAGTCGAATTAGCTGAAGTCGTTCAGCGTAAAAAAGCAGCTGTCGAATCTCAAGATTTTGAAGAAGCAGGAAATCTGCGTGACCGCGAAAAGGAGTTGATCTCAAGCAAGTCTGAACGAGAAGAAGAGATTAAATCATCGGGTGTAGATCTTTTTGACGAAGTAGATGAAGAGTGTATAGCGGAAGTTCTATCTGTCTGGACAGGTATACCTGTTTATAAACTCACTGAGGAAGAAACTCAAAAACTCCTTCATATGGAAGATGATCTTCATAAGCGAGTCATTGGTCAAGAAGACGCGATCCATGCAGTTAGCCAAGCGATTAGAAGAACCAGGGCAGGTTTAAAGGATCCGAAACGGCCATCAGGTTCGTTTGTCTTTCTAGGACCTTCAGGAGTCGGTAAAACGGAATTGGCTAAAACGTTGGCAGAGTTTCTTTTTGGTGATGAACAGGCTTTGATATCTCTTGACATGTCTGAATACATGGAAAAGCACACAGTAAGCAGACTCTTAGGCTCACCTCCAGGCTACGTAGGATATGACGAAGGAGGTCAACTTACTGAAGCGGTAAGAAGGAAACCATTTTCTGTAGTTCTTTTTGATGAAGTTGAGAAGGCCCACCCTGATGTTTTCAACACGTTATTACAGATACTTGAAGAAGGCAGACTTACAGATTCTCAAGGGCGATCAGTTGACTTTCGAAACACTGTATTAATAATGACATCTAATTTAGGGACAGCTGATTTACGTAAAGCTAATTTAGGTTTCACTAAAGCCGATGAAGCTGTCAGCTATGAACGGATGAAAGAAAAAGTTCAAGATGCTTTAAAACTTCATTTCCGTCCAGAGTTTCTTAACCGAATCGATGAAACGATTGTTTTCCATGAATTGACCATGGAAGAAGTAACAAGAGTTGTTGATTTGATGATTAACCGTTTATCCAACCAATTAGCTGGACAAGGAATGGGCTTGGAGTTGACTGACGCGGTTAAGCACCATCTAGCAGAACATGGCTACGATCCAACATTAGGAGCCAGACCTTTAAGACGAGCTATCCAAAGACTTATAGAGGATCCACTTTCAGAACGATTACTACAGAAAGAATTTAAAGCAGGTGAGATCGTAATAGTGGACGTAGAAGATGTTCCGGAGGAGGATGCTGATGAATCTACCCATGAAGGTAAGAAAGTAGTTTTCCGTTCAACCGCAGGATTCGAACCACCTACCATGGAGATGGTAGCTGAGGGAGTTGAATAGAAATTTGCCAGCTATTTTGATTCCATCAAGGAGTTCTATTTAGCTGATTTGCTAATGTTTAGAATTAGCAAATCTCCTGAAATCTGATATGAAAAATTTTTTACTTCTGTTTACCTTCACGCTTCTAGTTGCGGCATGCAAAGTTGAAAGCTCAGTATCTGTAAATGTCGAAGATGATGGTACAGGGAGTGTAGAGGTTTCTGTTGAACTTGACGATGAGGCAAGCCGTCTAATAGGGGATATAGAAAGACAGCTTCGAACAGAAGATCTTGTTTCTTCTGGTTGGAAAGTTTCCTTACCTGAGAACCTTAAAGAAAAATCTAAAATAGTTGTTTCAGCGTCAAAAGCTTTTACAACTGTAGATTCTTTAGTCAGCGTTTTAGAAGAGATTGCGGGGCCTTCAGTTTTTTCTGAAATTAGCCTTTTGAGTGAAAAGTCATTTGCTAAGAAACAATGGACAATCGATGGAAAGATCGACCTTTCAGAGGGGCTTGCTTTATTCTCTGATTCTGCTTTAGATGAAGTATTGGGGGGAAATCTTTTTGGAAGAAGTGTAGAAGACCTCTCTTTTTTATCCGGATGTGACGATATTTGTGATCCTGCTGATTCGTTTTTAATGAATTTTTCAGTTTCATTACCCGGAACTAAAGAAAACGGTTCAAATAATGACGTCTGGACAGTTCCTTTGGGCGATCAAACCTCCACACCTTTTTCAAGTTCCTCTACAGTTGATTATCCAAAACCAAAGGCTTGGAGAACAGTCGCATACGTTTTTTTTGGTGCTGCCTTATTGTTTCTAATTTTTAGAGGTTTTAGGAACTTAACTTCGGTTTCTCGAATTGGAAGAAATTCTGAAAACACAAAGAAACACGAAGAAACTTCCGAGATAATTGAAAATGCTGCGAGTAAGGAGAACCAAGAAACCGATACGAGCATCAAACTTGTTGTAGTCGGTGGGAAGGGAGTTATTTGGGATGGAGGAGCTGACCCTGAAGGGTTATTAGTTCCCTTCGTTCGCGAGAATGGTGGATTAATTGATGCGGATGAAATCGCTGATCGCTACAGGTCGGCGAGTTTAGGTCAACTAAGTTCTGAAGAGTTTTGGGAAAGTGTTGGACTCCAAGGCAACACAGATGATATTGATGCTCAGTATTTAAATCTTGTTCGCCTTAGATCTGATGCATTACCATTTTTGGATCAAATGAAGCGGCGTGGGATTCCAGTCGCTTGTATCACTAATTCTGTTCTGTCATGGTCACAGCAATTGCGTGAACGGCTGGGTGTTGAAGACCAGATCCAACACTGGGTTGTTAGTGGAGAATACGGTGTCAGAAAACCGAGTAATTCTATATTTGAAGCTCTAAGACGTTTAACAGGTGTTTCTTTTTCGAACATGCTTCTTGTGGATTCTGACATAGCAACTTTAGAGGCCGCTCGAGGTCTTGGAATGTCAACAGTTTTGATGCAAAGTCAGGTACCGATCCCAAGCGGTTTTACGCATCCGAAGATCGAAGGTTTCGCTGAACTGTTTGGTAAATAAAACTAATTCTTTTTCCTACTAATAAGATTAATAGATGCAAATAACACTCCCTTCAGGCACAAATGCAGTAATCGAAAAATCTGTTTCAAGTAGAAGAGGACTAGGCCTTGTTGTTATCCCGGACGTCATGGGTCTACGCCCTTTGTTTTACGACATGGTTAAGCATTTAGCTGCTGACTGGGATATAAACGTGTGTTCTTTTGAGCTTTATCCTGAGTTAGAGCATTTAAACGTAGAAGAAAGACTTGGAGCAGCTTCCAGACTGGAAGATACTCGAGTGATAGGTGACGCAATAGAAGCTGCTGAGGTAATCCAAAGTGATCAAGTTGCGATTTTGGGATTTTGCATGGGAGGAATGTACACATTGAAAGCTGTTTCTTCTCAGAAATTTTCTAAACATTGTTCTTTTTATGGAATGATTCGAGTGCCGGAAGCTTGGAAATCGGAAAGTCAATCAGAGCCTATTTCTTGTCTACAGGAAGGTGATGCTAATTCTGTTTTAGCGATTGTAGGAAGCGAGGATACCTGGACCCCAAAAGAAGATGTAGATCTCTTGTCATCAACAGGAGTCACAGTGGCCAGTTACGAAGGAGCTGATCACGGGTTTGCACACGATTCATCGAGACCTGCCCATCGCCCATCAGATGCTGCAGATGCATGGATGAAAGCGAAAGACTGGATCTTGGACAACAGCTAACGTGAACGTATCGTAAGTTGCTCGCGATCAGTAATTCTGTATGTGCGGTCGAATTGCTCAATCCACCCGAGTTTAATGAACGAAGCTATTGCTTTATTGACCCTTTCTCTCGATGCTCCAACCATTCCGGCCAGTTCTTCTTGAGTTACTGGTAACGAAAATTCATCTTCATTATCAGAAATTTCAAGAAGTCTTTTTGCTGTTCTTCCAGTCACATCTAGAAAAACAGAGTCAGCTAAGACTTCATCCATATTTCTTAAACGGTCGACAAGCATTGTTACGACTTCCCAAAGCTGGGATGGGTCTTTCTCATAGAGTTTTTTTATGGGTTCAAAAGGGACTTCGATCACGCATGATTCTTCTAGTGCGCGAGCTTCCGCTGATCTCCCTCTGTTGTCAAATAATCCCATTTCGCCGAAAAGATCACCGTTTTCCATAAGAGCCACCACAGATTCCTTGCCTATAAATGATTTATTTACTATGGCTATTCGACCGGATTCGACGAGAAAAAGAGAATTTGGTTTATCATTTTCGTGAAATAACACATCGCCCCTTAGTAAGTCTCTTTTATCCGAAGCTTTTACTATTACTTCAAGTTCTTTTTCGGCTAATTTGCCAAAAAGCATTGATTCAACAAAAAGGGTGTGATCTATCATTTCACAGGTCATGCTAATACCTAGAAACTATTTAGACGAAGCAAGGAACTTGTTTAAATTTTATTTCAGCTATAAAGGGTCGGTATATGAAAATTTGGACGATTTTAGTAGCTGCAGGTGAAGGGTTACGTTTTGGGAGTAGAAAACAGTTAGCAGAGCTTGCAGGAATGCCAGTCCTAGTTCATTCTACTATTAATGCTTCTTCTGTATCTGATGGGATAGTCGTCGTAACTTCAGAGGAAGACATTGAATTTGTTAAAAGTTGCCTTAAAAGCATCAGTCAAGTTCATGAAGTAGTAAAAGGAGGAGCAACTAGGTCCGAGTCTGTTAGATGTGGCCTCGAGAAGGTACCGCATGATTGCGAGATGGTGATAGTGCATGATGGTGCGAGACCCCTTGCTTCTCAAGAACTATTCGAATTGGTTGTTGAAAAAATCAAAGATGGAGCGGAAGCTGTAGTGCCTGTATTGCCAATAGCCGATTCATTGAGATCTGTTAATGGCAAGCAGATAAATAGAGATGAAGTGGTTGCTGTCCAGACTCCACAAGCGTTCACTGCGTCTTTGTTACGTGAAGCTTATTTAAGTAGCGAAGATGCTACTGATGACTCTTCACTAGTCGAATTAGCAGGTGGAACAATTGATTTTGTTGATGGTGATGTAAGCAATTTAAAGATTACAGTTAGCTCAGATTTATTAATTGCTGAGCAGTTTTTAACTTCTAAAAAATCCAATTAGAGAGGATGGACATGTCTACTTTTAGAATAGGACAAGGTTTTGATGTTCATCCTTTTTCCGAAGACTCTGACCGTCCTTTAATTATTGGAGGGGAAATCTTGCCTGGCCCCGGCTTAGATGGACATAGTGACGCCGACCTGTTAGCTCATGCAATAACTGACGCATTATTAGGAGCTGCCGGTTTGGATGATATAGGTCAACGTTTCCCTGATACAGATCCTTCTTTTTCAAATGCGAATAGCTTGGAATTGCTTAAAAACGTTGTTGAATCACTGGAGGAAGAAGGCTGGGAGATATGCAATGTAGATTGCAATGTAATTATAGAAGCTCCTAAATTGTCAGAATATAAAAATAGTATTCAAGATCGAATCTCAAAAATTTTAAATGCTCCTGTCACGGTTAAAGGTCGGAGGTCGGAAGGGTTGGGTTTTATAGGAAAAGGGGAAGGGGCTGCTTGTCTAGTAGTTGCTCTTATATCCAAATCATGAATAAGAAACGTAACTATAAAGGCAATTCAAGAGGCAACAAAGGTCAGAGGGGCACGACCCCTGTACGAAATCATAGATCTCAACAAAAGGTGTTGTCAGGAGATCAAGTTGAAGGTCGCCAAGCTGTGCGCGAGTTACTGATCGCAGGAACGCGTAAAACTCGAGAAGTTTTTTTAGCTGGAGATCTTGATGATGCACCAATACTTGACGACATCATTGATTTAGCTGACGAAGCAAAAGTGCCGATAAAAGAAATTTCTCGAGGACGCTTTGAATCAATGGCAAAGACGGAATCCCCGCAAGGTGTTGTTGCCCTAGCGGCTCCTTTGCCAAATTATGAAATAGAGGAATTGATTGATTCAAAAGAAAGCGATTCAAAACCTTTTTTACTTGTTGTGGATGGAGTTACTGACCCTGGAAATTTAGGAGCTATTTTACGTTCGGCTGAATGTGCAGGTATCACGGGAGTGATACTTCCGCGACACCGTTCGGCCAGAGTGACTCCGGCTGTCACTAAGACCGCTGCAGGAGCGATTGAGCATCTTAGAATTGCCACAGCAAGCGGTATACCAGCAGCGCTTGGACGTTTAAGAGAGTCAGGAATCTGGTTAGTAGGATTAGATGCGGGAGGGTCGACACCCCTTTATGACCTGAAAATTGCCGATCAGCCAATTGCATTGGTTTTGGGCTCTGAGGGACGCGGTTTGTCAAGATTAGCTAGAGAACGTTGTGATGAATTAGTTCACATACCACTTCAAGGGGTTCTATCTTCACTGAATGTGTCCACAGCAGCAGCTATCGCTGCTTTTGAAGTTTCACGACACCGGTAGCTTTTTGAGCCCGAGATCGGATTCGAACCGATGACCTGCCGCTTACAAGGCGGCTGCTCTGGCCAACTGAGCTACTCGGGCAATTATTGATCTAGAGCTAAGTTAGCAAACTATCAGGGGGTACTTGATTATGATCCTTTATCGGAGGATGATTTGGTATAGGTTTAGATTCAAGAGAGAAGAGAATGGTGATTATAAAAAGTCTTAGTCGCCAGCAGAAAGCAATCGACCATAAAGGCAGACAATGAGTATGCAATCACCATTGGGAGGAAAGGGCATAGCACCCAGTAACGCATCTGCCGCGCCCAGAGCATTTTTACTAATTTTTGTAGCAGTTGTTCTTGGTCTCGTACTCTTATGGAAAGGTTTAGACGACGACCTACAGAACGCCGTTTCAAATACTTCAGATTCATCAGGCCAGGCGGCGCAGATGACCGAGGAACAACCTGCCGATTTACCACCTTTGGACGTTCCGGAAATTTCAACAACTACTGTTGCGGTAGTTGAAACAACAACCACAACAAGTCAGCCACCATTGCCGACTAAACCTCCAAGTACAGTAAAGGTTCTTGTGTTGAATGGTTCGGGTGTAGGGGGAGCAGCGGGAGCAGTTACAAACCTTCTTAAACCTCATGGGTATACAACTTTGTCACCCGCTAACGGGAATAAAGATGAAAAGTCTTGGGTTTACTACAAACCTGAATTCTCACCTGATGCAAAAGGCGTAACGGATGTTCTTGAGATAATGCCTGATTTGCTTACTTCTTTTCCAACTAATGGACTTCTTGTACCCGAAGGAAGTATGGACAGGGTTTCAAATGCAGACGTAATCGTATTTTTGGGATCTGATAAAGAGATTTACGGTTCGTAAAGTTGCGGGTTTTAGCCGCTCCAGATAAGTTTCGCGGTTCTTTAACTGCATTAGAAGTTGCTAATGCAATTAATAAAGCAGTTAATAGATCCGGCGGGATTCCTACAGGCGCTCCGATGGCAGACGGAGGTGAAGGCACTCTGGAAGTCCTTGGAGGACCTAATCGTACAACGACTGTCACTGGACCTTCAGGTGAACCGGTGGAAGCAGAATGGAGATTAGCGGATAAAACAGCAGTAATTGAAGTGGCTAGAGTATCGGGTCTCACGTTAGCAGGAGGACCTGAAGCTAATAACCCCTTAGAAGCCACAACAAAAGGTACCGGCGAGTTGATTCGCTGTGCTTTGGAACAAGGCGCTAAACGCATAATAGTTGGTCTTGGTGGTTCCGCTAGTACAGATGGGGGACTAGGGGCTTTAAAAGCTATGGGGTCACTTGCTCGCTATAAAGGTATTGAGCTCATAGCAGCATGTGATGTTCGAACAGATTTTCTTTCTTCAGCTGACTCTTTCGCTGCTCAGAAAGGAGCCACTTCCACACAGATAAAGTTTCTTAACCGGCGTTTACAACGACTCGTACAGATTTATGAAGAAGAATATAAAGTTTCAGTTGAAGAAATACCAGGAGGTGGAGCGGCCGGAGGGCTTGCAGGTGGATTACTTGTTGCTGGAGCTAAATTAGTTGATGGGTTTGATTTTATTGCTCAAGAAATTTGTCTTGATGAAATGATCATGAAATCTGACATGGTTATTACAGGTGAAGGTCATCTCGACAAGACATCTTTTGAAGGGAAAGTTGTTTCAGGTGTATGTCGTTATGCAGAAGCAGCTTCAGTTCCAGTTTTTGTAATTGCAGGTGCAATTAGTAGTGAAGTAGCCGAAAGAGTTGACTGTGTTTCTTTAATAGAAGCTTTTGGTGAAGAGCGTGCTTTTTCAGAAACAGAACTATGTATTGAGAGACTGGTAACTGAACGCATGGAGTTATTACCCCAATAACGGCTTTCTTCGAAAAATGTTAAAAAACTTGATTTTCTAGGTGTTTTGGAGTGAAAAGGGTTGGTTTTTTCTCCTTAACATGATTGGATTAGCAGTCTAAGTAGAAGAGTGCCAAAGCACTTATAACACTAAATCTGCTTCAATTCTTTGATGAAAGGCTTGCTTAATGGCTAAGAATATTGTTTTTGATGAACAGGCTCGTAGAGGGCTTGAAAAAGGTATGAACCAGTTGGCAGACGCTGTACGTGTCACCTTGGGACCTAAAGGAAGAAATGTCGTTTTAGATAAGAAATGGGGAGCCCCAACGATTACAAATGACGGCGTGTCAATTGCAAAAGAAATCGATCTAGAAGATCCGTATGAAAGAATCGGAGCAGAGTTAGTTAAAGAAGTAGCTAAGAAAACTGATGATGTCGCTGGTGACGGGACCACTACGGCGACAGTACTTGCTTGGGCAATGGTTGGCGAAGGTTTAAGAAATGTTGCTGCTGGAGCTAACCCTATGTCTTTGAAACGAGGAATTGAAGCGGCCGTTGAAGCAGCTGTTGAAGCCATTCTTTCTGAATCTGTAGATGTTTCAAGTGATAAGGAACAAATTGCCAATGTCGCATCAATTTCGGCTGCTGATTCTGAAATAGGTGAAATGATTTCTGAAGCCATAGACAAAGTAGGAAAAGATGGAGTTATAACAGTTGAAGAAGGACAAACATTTGGTTTAGAGATGGACCTCGTGGAAGGAATGCGCTTTGATAAAGGATATATTTCGCCTTACTTCGTGACTGATCCAGAAAGAATGGAAGCAGTTTTAGAAGACCCTTATCTTCTACTCGTAGGTTCAAAGATTTCTGCGGTTAGAGATTTGGTTCCTGCATTAGAAAAAGTAATGCAAGCAGGTAGACCTTTGGTAATTATCGCTGAAGACATAGATGGTGAAGCACTCGCAACTTTAGTTGTCAACAAGATTAGGGGAACTTTCACATCAGTCGCTGTAAAAGCTCCTGGTTTTGGCGATCGAAGAAAAGCAATGCTTCAAGACATTGCAATCCTTACTGGAGGACAAGTTATTTCCGAAGAGGTCGGATTGAAGGTAGATTCAGTAACAATTGACATGTTAGGTTCCGCTAGAAAATTAGTAGTCACAAAAGATGAAACCACTCTTGTTGAAGGAGCAGGTGATCAGGATGCTATTGCTGGACGAATTACTCAAATCAAAGCTGAGATAGACAATACAGATTCTGATTATGATCGAGAAAAATTGCAAGAAAGACTAGCGAAACTTTCAGGCGGTGTAGCTGTACTCAAAGTAGGTGCCGCTACAGAGGTAGAGCTAAAAGAAAAGAAGCATCGTATTGAAGATGCTGTGAGCACTACAAAAGCAGCGATTGAAGAGGGTGTTGTAGCTGGAGGAGGAGTAACTCTTCTAAGAGCACAAACTGCAGTAGAAAAAGCTGCTTCAAAACTGGAACATGATGAAGCAACTGGAGCAGGCATCGTAGGACGATCCTTGGCGGCACCTTTAACTCAGATTGCTGTCAATGCTGGCATGGAAGGTGGAGTAGTAGTTGAAAAAGTTAAAGATCAAAAAGGTCCAAATGGTCTTAATGCAGCTACAGGTGAATACGAAGATCTTATAGCTGCAGGAATTATCGATGCAGCGAAAGTAACTCGTTCAGCTCTACAAAATGCCGCATCTATAGCTGCACTCTTTCTCACCACAGAAGCAGTAATTGCTGATGTCCCAGAAGAAGCTGCTGCAGGTATGCCAGATATGGATTTCTAAATTGATCTCAGACGAACGTTATGTGAGTCTTTCAACTTGGACAAAAGAAGAAAATCGTAAGAGAGCACCGGTTTGGGTCGCTTTATTAGATGACGGGCGAGTCGGTTTTATAACTGGTAATAAGACTTGGAAAGTAAGACGGATCCTTCGAAATCCGAGTGTTCAGCTTCAACCCTGCAATTTTAAAGGTGCACTTAATAAGGATTCAGAAGGTTGTGTGGGCGTGGCAAGAGTAGTTGATGCAGGCGAAAAAGAATACACACTAATTAAAAATGCAATTCGTAAAAAATACGGAATCCAAGATTTGGTGGTTGGCTTTTTTGGTCAATTTTCAAAAAAATATGGTGAGGATTGTGCAGTCGTTATTTCTTTAGAGAATGAGACGCTTTCTTAGTTTTTTGGATGAGCGTGTTGCCAACCGAATCGACCTTTAATACACAGGTGTCCTTCTGTGACGGAGTGATCTGATGGCGATGTTACTTTGACAATTTTCTCATCTTGAGTATGTAATTCTAAGTTGCAACCAACTCCACAAAAACCGCAAATAGTCTCAGTAACTTTTTGATTATCAGGATCCCAAGAATTGTCTTCTCGCATATCATGCTCAGTTTTAAAAACAAGAGCCCCCGTAGGGCAAACCCCTATGCAATTACCACAGTAAACACAAGCAGAATCTGGCAACTCGACATCAAATTCGGTTGAGATGTGTGCTTCAAAACCACGTCCTGCCGTAGCTATTGCAAAAGTGTGTTGAGCATCGTCACCACATGCTTCAACACACTTATAACAGAGAATGCATCTTTCATAGTCTCGAACGTAAAGATCGTCTTGAATTTTGACTGGTTGATTAGATGTTTTGATTTCGCTTGAATTTCCCATACGGTCAGGGTCCGAACCGTAATAAGTAATCCACTCAAGGATTTCTTTGTCTGCCCTGTCTAGTTCAACTGATGAAGCTAGTAATTCCAGAACCATCCGCCTGCTGGTATTTACTCTTTCAGAGTCGGTTGAAATAACCATGCCTTCTTCGATTGGCCGAGAACATGATGGAACCAGTGCTCTAGAGCCTTCCACTTCGACCACGCAAACTCTGCATACATTAACCGGAGTTAAATTTTCTGCCCAGCAAAGCGTTGGGGCGTCTATATCGGCTTGCTTACAGGCATCTAAAATTGTTGAGCCTTCAGGGGCTGAAATCTTTTTGTCGTTGAGGGTTATCTCGACAAGTGTTTCAGAAGGTTTTTTTGTAGTTTCGCTCATTATTGGGTTTCCAAAAGTCCTAGATTTAAAGCGGACCGAACCGCCGATGCTGCAGTATGACCTAAACCACAAATCGAAGCATCAGACATTACGGAAGCTAAGTCATCGAATAATGATATGTCAGTCTCAACTGAATTCTTATCAGTAATTCGGATTAGTAATTCTTCCTGCCTGACTGTTCCGACTCTGCAAGGCACACATTGACCGCATGATTCATCACGGAAAAATTCAGCTATACGTAGAACAGTTTTTGTTAATTCATCCGCATCGCTAAAAGCCATTATTACTCCTGAACCCAAAGCGACTCCAGCATCACGAGTATCTTCAAATGTTAGAGGCAGATCGATTGATTCTGGAGTGACAAAATTACCTGCTGCTCCACCAAGGAGGACTGCTTTGAGATTCCCAGACCCCGAGAAACCACCTGCAGCATCCAATATTTCGCCCAGAGTCGCACCAAATTCAAATTCGTATAGGCCGGGGATAGCCACTCTTCCACTTAAGCAGAAAAGTCTGGTTCCTGAAGACTGATCGGTTCCTTCAGCAGCGAAAGCTTCCCCACCAGTCGAAATTATTCGAGGAATATTTACCAAGGTTTCAACATTGTTAACCACTGTTGGTTCATTGAACAGACCATTAGTGGTAGGAAAAGGGGGTTTGTTGCGTGGCTCCCCCCTAAACCCTTCTATTGAGTTAAATAACGCCGTTTCCTCACCGCAAATATAAGCACCTGCACCGCTTCTAATCTCAATGTCAAATTTTCTGCCGGAACCTAAAATATCGTCTCCGAGTAATCCAGACTTTCTAGTTTTTCCAATGGCTTCGGTTAAACGTTGTCTAGCGATTGGATATTCACCCCGGATGTAAATCCACCCTTTTTCCGCGCCTATGGCGAGACCAGCTATAGTCATTGATTCGATCAAAGCGAAAGGATCATTCTCCATTAGAACTCGATCTTTAAAAGTTCCTGGCTCTGATTCATCAGCATTGCAAACTAGATGATGTGTCCTGCCTTTTTCATCAGCTACAGCTTTCCATTTGACTCCTGTTGGGAAAGCGGCTCCTCCTCTACCTCTTAAACCTGACTTTGAAATCTCTTCGATTATTCGCTCAGATCCCATTTCAAGAGCTTTGGCAAGGGCATCGTAGCCTCCGTGAGTTTTATAATCTTCAAGACTATTTGGGTCTACGATTCCAACTCGAGTCAGTAGACGCAAATGATCAGATCCAGCTTGTGGTAACTTAATCGATTCTTTTTCTGAATTTTCAGTTAAAAATTTATCGACTTGTTCGAGATCAGCGTCAAACACAACAGTGTCTTGTGAGGCTATTCGCTGGACAAACACAGCTGGCCCTCGCTCGCATTGGCCTAAACATGGACTTGGTTTAGTTTCGTGTCCTTCTTTTTTAAGGTCATCAATCAGGCCGTTAGCTCCATTGAGGCTGCACGCTATGTCATTGCATACATGGAGTATTTGATCTCCGCTCGGGGGTTGGGAGGAGAAGAGATGGTAGAAAGTCGCTACACCATAAGCTTCAGCGGGTGGGACTTCCAGGACACGACAGACGTAATCCAGACCGCCTGGGCTGATCCAACCGGAAGTATGTTGTAGTGCATGAAGAGCTGGTAACAGCAGGTGTCGACGTTCTTGAGTACGTTGCCGGCCAGCATAAACAAGCCGCTCTGTTATCTCCAGAGTTACTGGTCCATGTGACTCGATTGTCTCATCTACAGCTTTTTTCTCACTGTCAGTAGGTAGAGAAGTACCAAACTTTATATCAGGCATCGATCATTTTCTCCACACGGATTGCTGCAGCTTTAAATTCGGCGGTGCCTGATTTCAGGTCATAAGCACTATTTGTCAATTGGTTTACATCTACCAACTCTGGGAAATGAAAGGTTGTAAAGGCGAGACCTAAAGGAAGGTTAGGATCAATTTCGACTGTCATTTCAATACTTCCCCGACGAGATGAGACTATGACTTTTTCACCTGTTGAGATACCGAGTTTTTCAGCATCCGCAGTAGAGACTTCTAAAGCTTCTCCAGTTCTGATTGGAGAGTTGTATTTCCCAGTTTGAACTCCTGTGTTGTATGAATCCAAAGCTCTACCTGTGGTTAACCGTAAGGGGTAATTGTCATCCAGCGATTCAATCGGAGGTTGATCGTCAACACAAGAGAATGGTGCAAGTCGTCCCTCGGCTGGTTGTTTCCAAAGTCGCTCATGAAGAAACGGAGTTCCTGGATGGTTTTCATCAGGGCAAGGCCATTGGATACCACCCTCGTTTTCAATTCTTTCCCAAGACATCCCAGCATGCATAGGTGAGACAGTTCGCAGCTCTTCCCAAAGATCTTCAGCTGTTGGTTGGCCCCAACTATTATCACCTAAATGTCTAGCCAAGTCAGAGATTATTTCAATCTCCTGACGTGCATCACCCGGTGGTTTAATGGCTGCTCGAGTCCGTTGCACTCGACGTTCACTGTTAGTGACAGTTCCATCGGATTCTGCCCAACCAAGTGCAGCAGGCAGTACAACATCAGCCATTTCAGCTGTACGGGTCATAAATACGTCCTGAACCACCAGAATGTCAAGACCTTCTAATGCCTCGCGTGCATGGTTCACATCGGCATCAGAATCTGCTGGATTTTCACCGATAACATACAAGGCGCGCAGTTCGCCTCGTCCCATTGCATTAAACATGTCAGTGAGATGCCAACCTGGTTCAGGTGGTATTTTAGAATCCCAGGCAGTTTCAAACTTCACTCTTATTTCCTCATCAGCCAAATCCTGAAATCCCGCGAGCTTATTAGGTAGAGCTCCCATATCACCGCCACCTTGAACATTGTTCTGACCCCTCAATGGCACCAATCCAGAGCCCCAACGACCTACGTGGCCAGTCAAAAGAGACAGATTGCAAAGAGCTAGAACATTATCAACTGCCGTGTGATGTTCGGTTATACCCAGAGTCCACATAATCTGAGCTTTTTCAGCACTTGCATAGCCATGAGCTAGATCACGTATTGCTTCGACAGGTACACCAGTTATCTCAGAAGTTCTTTCTAAGGTCCATGATTCAACGTGAGCGGCAAAATTTTCAAAACCCGTAGTCGCATTTGCAATAAATTCTTTATTTTCTAAGCCCGCATCAATTATTTCATGAGCTACGCCGTTGGCGAGAGCAATATCACTGCCGACGTTAATGCCTAACCACACATCAGCAAATTTTGCTGAGTCGGTTCTCCGAGGATCCACAGTCCACATCCGAGCACCGTTTGATAATCCCTTTAAAAGATGATGGAAGAATATAGGGTGAGCGGCCCGAGCATTTGAACCCCAAAGAACAATGGCATCTGTCTCTTCAATCTCTTTATAAGAGGAAGTCCCTCCTCCTGCTCCAAACACTGTCGCCAGACCGACGACGCTAGGAGCGTGTCAAGTTCGATTGCAACTGTCGATGTTGTTTGAACCGATTACTTTTCTTGCAAATTTTTGTGCTGCGTAATTGACTTCATTGGTTGTTTTGGAACAACTAAACATTCCAAAGGCATTAGACCCATGTGAATTAATAACAGATTTAAAACCTTCAGCGGCTTTGTTCAGTGCTTCCTCCCAGGTGCATTCACGAAGCTTTCCATTTTCTTTAATTCTCGGCACAGTAAGACGTTCAGTCATGGTTTCCCCATCTAGATCAAATTAACCTAATGTTAGTATTACTCATTCGAAGAAGAATTGATTATTTTTTGTCTATTTCTCCGTTCAATCATTCGGATAGAAGACCAAAGTTCATCACGTTCTATGTAGCAGCCATAAAGGTGTCTTTCGCCAGTAGAAGAATCAAACGAATCTCTAGCATGCAATACTCGGCGATTATCAAAAATTAGACACTCACCAGGCTCTAATCGAAAACGTAATTTAAAACGGTCATCTTGATTAAGTGTTTCGAACAATTGATATGCCTTATACATGGGCTCTATAAGATCGAAATCAACTTGCAAAGGAACACGTAAGAAGTTACCAACTCTAACTTCTTCGATTTTTCCATCTTTATCTAAATGAATCATTGGAGTTTTCCAACGATAATCAGTAATGGTGCTGCGATTACCAAAGTCCCAAGGAACCGAAGTAAGTAATTCAAAGATTTCAGGTTCTTGTAAGCGAATTTCTTCAGCTACACGAAAACCATCAAGCAAAATAGATTCTCCTCCCGTCACAGAATTTTTTATGCAATGAAGCAGTTGAAGTCCAGGTTGATATTCGCGAGTAGGTAGATCGGTATGCGGAGGAAGCTCAATCGCGGTATAGGCAGCTGTATCCGGTCCAATTTTTGCTTCCACGTCAAAGAAAAGTCCAAAATTAGTTTCTCTAATTACTCCTATTCGTTCTGCGACTTGGACCAGACCATTTTTCGAAGGTTCTACATTTTGTGTGATACAACATCCAGCTTCAATTAGTGAACAGAGCCAGTTTCTTTCTATTTCTGGGTCGGAAATAATTTCGTTCCAATTGAAGCGATCCGGCTCTTTCTTAGTTTTTGCATCCCATGTAAGAGGATCAGGAAAAGTTTTTTTTGATAAATCCAAACAGTGAGCTCGAAGCCAACCGGGATGGAAGTAACTTGTATGCGATTCTCCTGACCATATGATTTCTAAGAAACCTTCTTGAGTTACAGACACTGATGAAATAAGCAGGTCATTTGTAATTGAGACTACGTTGAAGATAGGTTCTCGCGTGTCTGGATGAATGCAACATGGACAGTTATCTCTTAACCAAAGAAAGTGAAATTTGCTTAGATGGCCGTCATCCCATCTAATTTCGACTTTTTTCCCATCGGTAGAAGAATCAATAATGTGATTTTCTATCGGATAGAAATCGAAATCTCCTGTTTCAATCACTTCCTTCATTATTCGTGTCTTTCTTCGAAGTTTCAATATTCAGTTCATTTATTGTTTGGATAATCGCTGTAAGTCCCTTATCACGCTCAATTACCAAGTCGGCTACAGATCTGCCAGCTGCTTCTTCTGAGCAACCATCCACAACTGCATTTCTAAGATGTTCTGTTAATTCTGGAGCCTTTAATCTGGTCCAAGGTGATTGGAGTGAAGGTCCGAAATGGTCAAGCATATGAGCCATACCACCTTCACCTCCGGCTAAATGAAATGTAAGCATCGGCCCCATTAAAGCCCACCTCAGTCCGGGTCCGGCAGTTATGGACAGATCCAATTGTTCCACGGTTGCCTCTCCGTTAGCTACCATATGGAGGGCTTCACGCCACATTGCTTCTTGAAGTCGGTCAGCTATAAAACCGTCAATTTCTTTCTCGAGACGCAACACTGTTTTCCCGGAATTCGAATAAATATCTTCAGCTCTATCCATAGCAGATACCGATGTTTGAGGTCCTGCCACAAGCTCCACGAGTGGCAGAAGATAAACAGGGTTAAATGGATGTCCCACGACAACACGTTCCGGTGCGACCGAACAATTTAAGGCCAGGTCACTGACTAAATAACCTGAGGTTGATGATGCTATTACGCAATCGGTGGAACAAGCTTTATCAATAGTAGAAAGAAGTTCTTGTTTTAATTCAAGTCGTTCGGGAGAGCTTTCTTGAACTAATGAACAGTTTTCAACAGCTTCTTCGATTTTTTTATGGAAGACCACAAGATCTGGAGAGGCTCCATTTGCTAGACCCAGTTTTTCCATTGATGGCCAAGCCTGTTCAACTGTTCTTTTAAATAAATCTTCTGATTTTGAGTCAGGATCCCAAGCATGCACCTTGATTCCTTGACTAGAGAAATGGGAAGCCCAACCGCAACCTATTACACCCATGCCAATACAGGCGATTGATTCACTCATCAGAAATTTTTGAAAATGACAACATTATCATTTTAGGTTCAGTGTTTCTCGAGCTTCTTTTGGTGACTGGATTGAAGCTCCCATTAGTTCGATTATCTTTACAGCTTTTCTAACCAGATCGGCGTTTGTAGCCAGCACACCTTTTTCGAGGTATAAATTGTCTTCAAGTCCAACTCTGACATGACCTCCAAGCATGACTGATTGTGCGACCATCGGTATTTGCATAGCTCCTAAACCAAAAGAAGTAAATTCTGTACCTTCTGGTAGTCGATTAACCATTGCATAAAGGATTCCAATATCCATAGGCGTTCCGTACGGGATGGAGAGACACAGTTGGATCCAGAAAGGAGGATCAAGTAGACCTTCAGAGATCATTGTCTCAGCAAACCAAAGATTTCCGGTATCAAAAATTTCTAGTTCAGGACGGACACCCAGACTCCTAACTTTTTGGGTCATTTCTCTGAGCATCTCTGGAGTTGAGACGTAAACCTCATTAGTGTCACCAAAGTTAAGTGAGCCGCAGTCCAGTGAACAAATATCAGGTCGTATTCTTTCTACATGCTGTAGTCTTTCTTGCGCCCCCACAAGATCTGTTCCTTCTCCAAAATTCATTGGGTCGCTGTCAGGACCGATAACCAAATCTCCACCCATCCCAGCGGTTAAATTTATGATTACTTGACTATCTTTTTTCCTTATTCTGTTAACTACTTCTTCGTAGTAGTCCGGATTTCTTGACCCTTTCCCAGTTTCTGGATCCCTAACATGACAATGGACAATTGCGGCACCTGCTTCTGCAGCTTCTAGCGCAGAATCTGCTATCTGTTCAGGAGTCACTGGTACGTGCTCACTCTTGTCTGCTGTGTCACCTGCACCAGTTATTGCACATGTGATGATTACGTTTCTATTCATTTTCCCCCTCTGCTTTGAGATCTTCAGCTTAAAAACGGAATATGAGCAATTTGATAGAGAATAGCTTTGAAACGCGACCTTTTGTTTGTCAAAGACAGATAAAAAAGTGATTTTATGGGTTTTTTGACAATAGTGTTTATTTAAAGACTGCTATCTATTTGGAGGAAAATCGTGACCGCTCGCGGCAGGACAGTCAAAGTTTTTACCGAAAAAATAGAATCTGGAGAAAGACAGCGGGTTCCAGATGAAGTGATCGTTGAAGAGCCGATCTCTATTCGACTTGATGGAGAACTCATAGGTACCACAATGCGGACTCCGGGAAATGATTTTGAACTTGCAGCAGGGTTTTGTCTTACTGAAGGGCTACTTCATGAGGCAAAGATTAAATCGATTCGATATTGCGGACAGTCAAGTGCATCAGAGGCAGAATTTAATGATGTAACTGTAGACACAAATGGCCTTGGTCCGAAACCGGTTTCGCGACTTGGACCCGCTTCGTCGTCATGTGGAATTTGTGGAGTCGAAGCTATTGAAAATCTCGTGAACTCTTTAGAACCTTTGATTTCAGAAGCTTTTGACATAGAGACTCTTACTTCTGTCGCTGATAATATCCAAAAAGAACAAGACTTGTTTGGAGCAACTGGCGCCGTGCATGCAGCAATGGCTTTTGACCGATCTGGCAGAAGCATTGCCATTCGTGAAGATATAGGTCGACATAATGCCGTTGACAAGATTGTAGGACACCTGTATTTGGGGGATTCCCTACCAGCAAACGAGATGGGTCTTTGGGTGAGTGGTAGAGCATCTTTTGAGATGGTTCAGAAAGCTTGGGCTGCAGGTTTCGCTTGTTTGATTGCTGTTAGTGGTCCCTCAGCGCTCGCGGTGGAGACCGCTAAGGCAGCAGGATTACAACTAGGTGGTTTCGCTCGTGAGAACCGGATCAATCTTTATTCTTAGAGCTAGATTCAGCTAGTTTCCGTAGACTCTAAGGATGGATTTATCATTGAAACCATCAGAAGGACTAGGAGTACTGCATCTCTTCTGCAAGTATCAAAGTTCAGTAGATTCAGAAAAAGTTAAAAAAACGGTTTCAGAAACTCTCGACAAAGGTCTACAAGTTGTTGTTGCAGTCATGCTGGGTCATAAAGCAGATTTGGCTTTGATGGTCTTAGGAGAAGATCTTTGGGATCTACGTGACTTCCAAAGCTCAATAGATTCTGCTGGCTTAAAAGTAGTAGATAGCTATTTTTCATTAACAGAAATCTCTGAATATGCAGCAGGCGTTCCAGAAGAAATGAAGCAAGCCCGTCTTTACCCAACGCTTCCTCCTGAGAATAAAACAGCTTGGTGCTTTTACCCGATGTCTAAACGGCGTGATCCTGAGGCAAATTGGTACACGCTTCCTTATGAACAGCGATCAGCTCAAATGCATGAGCATGGACGCTCAGGTAGAAATTTTGCCGGCCGTGTTTTGCAGGTAGTGACCGGATCTACTGGTGTTGATGACTACGAGTGGGGAGTGACGTTATTTGCAGAACGCCCTGATGATCTCAAAGAAGTCGTTTACACGATGCGTTTCGATGAAGCCTCAGCTGTTTACGCAGATTTTGGCCCCTTTTACACTGGGATAGTTTCTGATATTGACGATGCTTTGGGTCGTTTGGCGAATGGATGAAGATTTCATTATTGAATGCGGTCTTGACGAAATAACATCTAATCCGGTCTCAGTTGTAGCGTTTGTTCCTGATTTAATGGATCAGTCAAAATTACGTTTGGCGATGCCAGACATCTGTTTCGTTAAAGAAGTCTCTGAACTGATTGATGCAGAAGTTGACCTTGTAGTAATTGACTTGTCTAAATCAGAAGTTTTGGAGATTTTACATAAAATCGATTCTAAAATTTTAGGTTTTGTTTCTCATATAGACAAAGAAATTATTACTGCAGCTGAACAAGCCGGTTGCGAAAAAGTGTTACCAAGATCGAAGTTTTTCCGCGATTTCGACTCTCTTGTTAACGGCGTATTAAAACTGAACTAACTGTGTATTAAAACACGTTTTCTTGCGATTCAGCTGAGAAGTTCGAAGTATTCTTTTTTCAACTTTATGTTTTTTGTTTGAAAAGGAGGTCACAAATGGATTCCGGAGATTACGCATGGATGCTGATATCAACCGCCTTAGTTGTTTTCATGATTCCTGGTTTAGCACTTTTTTATGGAGGTATGACAAGGAGTAAAAACGTTCTGAATATGTTCATGATGAACATGTACTGTGTAGGTATAGTCCCAATCGTCTGGGTACTCCTAGGTTATTCAATCGGAAATACTCCCGATGGGAGTGGCTTCTTTGGGGGAGAATGGATAGGGAGTTTCGATTCCATTGGTTTGAAGGGACTCAATGGTGACTCAGAAAGTCTCATTTTTGTTGCTTTTCTGATGACGTTCGCTGCAATAACACCAGCTTTGATATCTGGAGCAGTCGCTGATCGTTTAAAATTCTCAGCTTGGGTAGTTTTCGTACCGATTTGGTTACTGGTCGTTTACTGTCCTGCGACTTATTGGGTTTACAGCGGTTGGCATGATGGCAACGGAGCACTTGATTTTGCTGGAGGTACAGCTATTCATTTAAATTCTGGAGTAGCGGCTCTAGCCTTCGTATTGGTTTTAGGAAAGAGACGAGGTTGGCCTAAAGAAGCGTCTCCTCCACACAACATGCCAATGGTTTTAATTGGAACAGCAATTCTTTGGTTCGGATGGTTTGGATTCAATGCAGGTTCTGCAGGAGCTGCAAATGGTCAAGCTGTCCAAGCTCTTGTGAATACGTTTGTTGCAGCATCAGCGGGATTGATCGGCTGGCTTATAGTAGAAAAATTGAAAGGCGGACATGCTACTTCTTTGGGTATGGCATCAGGAATCGTCGCCGGGCTCGTGGCTATTACACCTGCTGCAGGATTCGTAGGCGGATTGGCGAGTATAGTATTTGGTCTTGTTGCAGGGGCAGTCTGTTATTTTGCCATTTCGCTGAAAAACCGCTTTGGTTATGATGACAGTCTGGATGTAGTCGGCATACATGGTGTAGGAGGACTAACAGGAGGACTCTTGCTCGGGCTTTTCGCTGATTCGAGTGCAATTCCGGGAGGAGATTTTGATGACGGACTGTTTTTTGGTGGAGGCGTGGAACTGCTCCTCGATCAGATAGTGGCGATGCTGTCAGTGATTGGTTTATCTTTTATTGCCACTTTGGTAATAGTAAAAATCATTGATGCCACAATTGGGCTTAGAGTTGAAAGTGAGATTGAGCAAATTGGTTTGGATCGAGCTTTACATGCAGAATCGGCTTATAACGATTAGAACTTTCAATAAATGAAAGGTCTCTTTATTGATGACCTGCTTTCGGAAGGTTCCACTACAGGCTCAGTTTTTTGCGCAGATCTAACAAAACGGATAGATCAATTCATAGAAGAGATTTTTGAAACGGCAGGTTCTCCATCTGAGATAGCTGTTTGCGCGATAGGAGGGTATGGAAGAAAAGAACTATGCCCAGGCAGTGATATTGATGTTTTATTGATACATGATCAATCAGTTGATGTTCTACCTATAGCCGAAAAAATTTGGTACCCATTGTGGGATGCAGGATTAAAACTTGGACATCAAGTAGGTACACAAGATGAGATTCTTAATCTTGCAGAATTAAGCCTTGAAATAGCAACGAGTTTACTTTCATCACGAGCTATCGCTGGAGACAAAGAGATTGTTGATGTATTAGCTGAAAAAGCTCAAGAGCAATGGATTGAAAGATTCCATAAATATTTGAAAGAGCTTGGATCGACAGTCGAAGACCGTTACAAGCAATACGGGGAAGTTGCTTTCCTTTTAGAACCTGAATTGAAGCAAGGAAGGGGCGGATTAAGAGATGCGCATATTTTGCAATGGATGGAGATTGCAGAACCAATTTTGATTACCTCTGAATCAAGGGTCCTTCTCGATGCGGTGGAAACACTCTTATCTGTTCGTGTGGAATTACACAGGGTAACTGGAAAACGCTCAGATCGACTTTTGTTAGAGCTCCAGGACGAGGTAGCTGAACAGCTGAAATATAAAAATGCTGACGAATTGATGGGTGCTGTTGCAAATGCAGCAAGAGTAATTACATGGACAGGAGACGGTGCGGCAAGACGCATTGAAAGGATTAGACAGTCAAGACCTATAAGGAAATCTCTAAGTAGGTTACGGAACAGAGGGATTGCTTCAGATCTTGATTTAGATACCGGTCGATTAGGACTGACACAAAAAGCTGATATGACGGATCCATTTTTGCCTTTACGAGCGGCTGTTGCTGCGACAAAATGTGGCGCCTATTTGGAGAGAGCTTCTTTGGAAAAGCTGGCAGAAAGTAAAACAGAAATGCCGCAGATTTGGCCCGAAGAAGCAAGGGAGTTATTAATTGAACTTTTAATGTCCGGTCCTGATGCAGTTCCAATAATTGAAGATTTAGACCAGTACGGATTATTCGCACACCTTATTCCCGAGTGGGAATCTTGCCGTTCAAAACCCCAGCGAAACGCCTATCACAGGTTTACAGTTGATCGTCACCTGTTAGAAACAGTTTCAGTGGCTGCGGGATTAACGACAACTGTAGCTAGACCAGACCTATTAGTTTTAGGCGCTCTGCTCCATGATATTGGTAAAGGTTACCCAGGTGATCATACAGAAGTAGGAGTGGAGCTAGTTGAGAGTATTGCCAAAAGAATGGGCTATGAAAATAATGATGTTGAGTTGTTGGTTGGCATGGTTGAACATCATCTTCTTTTGCCAGATGTAGCTACAAGGCGTGATCTTGATGACGATGGGACAATTAAATCTGTTGCAAGTGCGGTAAAAACTCTTTCTCTTCTTTCTCTTTTAGATGCGCTTACAGAAGCTGATTCTATTGCTACAGGATCCTCCGCTTGGAGCACTTGGAAAGCTGGTCTTGTCAGGGAATTGGTAGCACGTGTACAGCATGTTTTATCTGGTGGTGACATTGATGATGTTGTTGAAGCTGGTTTCCCTAGTCAAAAACAACTTGACGTAATGTTTACTGGGGAGGAAGTTTTCTCGGGTGATCAATTTGAATTAACTGTAATAACCAATGATAGGCCTGGTGTATTTTCAAAAATTGCAGGTGTTCTGGCACTCAATGGACATGACGTGATAGGTGCAGACGCATTTTCAGAAGATGGGAGAGCTCTATCGGTTTTTTCAGTCGCTGAAAAATCGTATGATCTTCCGAAATGGGAAGAGATTTCCCAACAGGTGCAACTTGCATTAGATGGCCGACTGGATCTAGCAGTTCGGCTTGGTGAACGTTCGCGGATTTATATTTCGGCTTCTACTAGTGCAAAACCTTTCGAACCGAAAGTTGAAGTAGATAACTTGACTTCTGACTTTGCGACAGTTCTAGAGGTGAGTTGCCCTGATGGTGTTGGGGTTCTTTATCGTATTACAAGAGCTTTCGCTGAACTTGATCTGAACATTGTTAGGGCTCGAGTTCAAACTCTTGGTTCAGATGTTGTTGACGCATTTTATGTACTTGATGCGAAGGGGAGAAAAATCCAAGACCTCGATCATCTGGAAGAAATTGAATTGGCAGTTTTGCGCTGGTTAACGACTGATTTATAAATTTTCATGTGGTTAGTTATCCTTATTGCCATAACTTGGTTGCATGTATGAAAGACCTTCAGAAGTAGCGATCAAACAGGATCTATTGAGATGGACGATCCTTAAGGGAAAGGGACACCTGGGTGAGTGAAGAAGAGAACCGTTTCGAAGAAGCGGCGATTGAGGCGGAATTCGAGACCGGATACCGCGAAGAAACTCGGGAAGAAGCTCGCCGTGGTGCTGTCACCCGTCTCTTCCGTATCGCTTTGGGATCGTTGATAACAGTTCTTGGCGTCATTTTGGTGCCGTTACCTGGGCCCGGTCTGTTGGTTGTCGCTATCGGTCTAGGTGTTCTCAGCAGAGACGTCGCCTGGGCCGACCGCCTTCTTCAAATAGTACGGCGACGGTTGCCAAGTGACAGCGACGGTCGGTTGCAGAGGTCCGGAATCGCTACCATGACTGTTCTGGCATTAGCAGGGATCGCGTTTTCAGTTTGGGTGTTGTTCCTGAGCTGATTTATAGATTTTTATGTGACGAATCGTTTTTATTGCCCTACCTTGGTTGTATGTCTGAAACACCTTCAGAAGCAGCGACCAAACAAGATCTATTGAGATGGGCGGAAACCATTGCAGGTATCGCCCGAACAGGACTTGGATTCACCGAAGTTTTATATGAGCGTGAAAGGTATGAGGAGATTCTAAAAGTAGCTGCAGATATTAAGCAGCATGCTGAAGGCAACGGTTTAACTTCTGATGAATTATATGAAAGTTGGCTTGATTCAGTAATTGAAGGAACACCAGGTTATGCGACACCAAAAGTGACTGTTGGTGCTGTTGTTGGAAATGAGGATGGGGAGATTCTGCTTATTCAAAGAGCGGATTCAGGAAGATGGCTTTATCCAACTGGCTGGGCTGATATTGGCTATTCAGCGTCGGAAGTGGTGGTTAAGGAGGTAGCAGAAGAGACTGGTATCGAATGTGAAGTCATTAAACCTATTGCGATCCTTGACGGTATGAGATTGGGTTTCACCGGAATACCTCTTTATTCGCTTGTTTTTCTCTGTCGAAAGATCGGGGGAGTTTTAAAACCTCATCCTTTAGAGTGTCATGATGTTGGGTTTTTCAGTGAAGATTCGTTACCTGAAGGAACAGTTTCACCACAACGCTGGGCTTCGCATGCATTTGCAGCCATCAGAGGTGAAAATGTAGAAGTAATGTTCGATGAGCCTCGTGACCCAGTTTGGTTAGACGAGAATGATAAAAAATCGCTTTCAGAGGTTTTCCCCGACTTCTAAAAGTTTTATGTTTGTCCAGTCTGATTTCTAAGAAAGTCTTCAACTTCGCTAACCAACAATTCGGGATTACCCTCCTGTTCGTCAACTTCTGATTTATTATCGAAATCTTCTTCAAGCTGATTAACATATTCAGTCGTATCCATGTCTTCTGCAATTAGTTCATTTATTTGTCTTTCGTAGGCTGCGGAAGCTATTTCCAAATCGGTACAGGTAATTCCTATTTGAAGCACCTCTGCCAATCTTTCAACTAATGCAAGAGCTGCTTTAGGAGAGGTTGCCCCTGAAACATAAGAAGGGACACCAGCCCATAACGACATACTAGGTATTCCTTTTTCACGTAGAACACTGTTTATAACTCCTACTATTCCTGTCGGCCCTTCATATGTAGAAGGTGGAAGATTTAGTCTCTGTGCTAGATCAGAATCATCCGAGGATCCAAAAACTTTTACAGGTCTACTATGGGGTATGTCAGTTAGAAGTGAACCTAGAGTCACCACCATGTGGCTCTCGGTTATTGAAGCAATTTCTATTATTTGATCTGTGAATGTTCGCCAGCGAAGTTGTGGTTCATGCCCGCCAATAATTACTAGGTCATGTTCAGAGTCAAACATTTTAGCTACATATATTTCTGTCGCTGGCCAGATTATTTCGCGTTGCTCATCAGGAATTTCAATTACAGGACGAGAAATAGTGAAGTCAAAAAATTCTTCCGATTCAATAGTTCCGATTTTTACTGCACTGAAACGGTCTTGGAAGTATTTCACCGCACTTGTGGCGGCTTCACCTGCATCATTCCAACCTTCAAAAGCAGCTATTAATACAGGACTATTGAGATCTTCCAGAAGTTCCTCATTTTTCCATTGGATAAATTTTGAAGCCATTGAAACGGAGGCTATCGGATATGAGCTCGCGCGCGACCTAACATTTGTAATCTAAGCTTGTATCAGATGACTGAAAAAAATATTGAAATTCAAGAAATAGCAAAAGTTGACGCGGAGCTCATTGCGGCAATGAACCGTTTGATCCCGCAGTTGTCAAACTCTAATCCACCCCCAGATCGTTCAGCTTTGGAAGAGATAGTGGCTTCTGACTCCTCAATCCTTATTGCCGCTTTTATTGATGGGGTAATAGTCGGCTCATTAACTTTGATTACTTTTAGCATCCCAACTGGTAAAAGAGCCTGGATTGAAGATGTTGTCGTTGATGAAAACTATCGAAATACAGGTATCGGAGAAGCTTTAAATCAAGAGGCAATAAACATTGCTAGACGACTTGGAGCTAAAACTGTGGATTTAACTTCACGGCCGTCGCGTGAAGCTGCAAATCGTCTTTACAGTCGTTTAGGTTTCGTTCAACGAAAAACAAATATTTACAGGTTTGAAATATAGATCAAATCCGAAAGATTTTTCAATGAGCTGATTTGGGAAGCTCCACACCAGTGGGTGTAGTTTTTGTGAAAGGAATTATTAAGGGGTCTTGTAATGACACATCAAGTAAAAGGGGTTGTTGCTAAAAGTAAAGGAGAGCCTGTTTCAATCGAAACGATTGAAATTCCCAATCCTGGCCCAGGAGAGGTTCTCATTGATGTGAAAGCATGTGGAGTCTGCCACACGGATTTACATTACAGGGAAGGAGCTATCAATGACGAGTTTCCATTTCTGCTGGGTCATGAAGCTGCCGGCCTCGTAGAAGAAGTTGGTGAAGGTGTCACTGACTTAATTCCAGGCGATTTTGTAATCCTCAACTGGCGAGCAGTATGTGGACATTGCAGATCTTGCCGAAGAGGGCGACCATGGAATTGTTTTTCAACTCATAACGCAACGCAAAAAATGAAACTCGATGGCAAGGAACTTTCTCCAGCTTTGGGCATCGGAGCGTTTGCTGAGAAAACTCTTGTTGCAGCAGGACAAGCTACAAAAGTAAACCCTGAAGCCAAACCCGAAGTTGCAGGACTTATAGGTTGTGGGGTTATGGCAGGCTTAGGAGCCGCAATGAATACTGGGCAAGTTAGCCGAGGAGATTCAGTTGCAGTTTTTGGTTGCGGAGGTGTAGGTGATGCTGCAATTGAAGGTTCGCGCTTAGCAGGAGCCCATACCATAATCGCTGTTGATATAGATTCGACAAAACTTGAATGGGCCAAAGAATTTGGAGCTACTCACACTATTGATTCATCAAAAGTTGATCCAGTGGAAGCTATCAGAGAAATAACAGATGGTAATGGAGTTGATGTAGCGATAGAAGCTATAGGTCTCCCAATTACTTATGAACAAGCTTTTTATTCTCGTGACCTTGCAGGAACAGTTGTACTAGTTGGGGTTCCAAATCCTGAAATGAAAATCGAACTTCCTATGATTGAAATTTTCGGCAGAGGCGGAACCTTGAAATCTTCCTGGTATGGAGACTGCTTGCCTTCACGTGATTTTCCCATGCTTATCGATCTTTATCTACAGGGTCGTCTTGAGCTTGACCGTTTTGTTTCAGAAACAATTGAGTTAGATGAAGTAGAAGAAGCCTTTCACAAAATGGAACGTGGAGAGGTTCTTCGTTCCGTGGTCATACTGTAGTAATCAAATCAAGTGCGTTGGTTAATAGTCGGTCATGGAAAAATAACTGCGAATTTCATAGAAGCCGCACGTGGAACAGGTCATGAGATTGTCGCTGTTGCAGGACGAAATTCTGAAAGAGCTTCAATATTTGCGAATAAAAACGGAATAGAGAACTCAGGAGAAGATTTACTTCTTCTTTCAGAAGGAGTGGACGCTGCTTATATAGCAACACCCCACACCGGACACTGCGATGGAGCCACAACTCTTTTAGAAAAAGGAGTGCCTGTTCTCTGTGAGAAACCTTTGGCTGTGAATCATAGACAAGCCGAAAAGATGGTTAACGCAGCAAAAGAAAGCAACACTTTCCTGATGGAAGCAATGTGGACCAGACATTTGCCGATTTATGAAGAAGTCATCGATTGGATTAAAAAAGGTCTGATCGGCGAACCAAAACTTGTTGACGCTTCCCTAGGTTTCAATTCGCCCTACGATCCTGAATCGCGTTTATGGAACCCCAAACTTGCAGGAGGAAGCCTATTAGACGTTGGCATTTATCCTTTAACACTTGCAGATTTGATATATGAAACTACGCCAGAGAAAATTTCCTCATTAGCTGAACTTTCGCCAGACGGTGTAGATGCGCATATTGCTATTACATTGCAATTCCAAAATTCAGCTCTAGCGACACTTGGTTCAGCCATTAATCTTTCCTTACCCAACGGAGCAACCATTCTTGGAGAATCGGGATCGATCGAAATACCTTCTTTTTGGTGCGCTCAGAAAGCTTTTACCACAAAAGGCTCGGAGAAAAGAGAGATCTTTAGACCGCATGAGATAAATGGATTCGAATATCAAATCCGTGAAGTGGATAGATGCTTATCAGAAGGGTTAACACAGAGTCCAAAAGTTTCATGGAAGTGCTCTCTTTCAATGATTCAATTAATGGACAGTATCCGGTCTGAAATTGGTGTTAGCTATCCGGCAGACGATGAGGAGCATGATGGAATATAGAGAAATTCCAGGAATTCGAATTCCCATGTCTCAAATCATTCAAGGTGCCACAACTCTTTTCGGAGATGAAACTGTTTCGCATTGGGAAAATTTGCTTGATGATGTAATGGATGTAGGCATAAATGCTTTCGACACAGGACTTGTGTATGCGGATCAGGACGGTAATTGTGATGAACGGTTAGGAAGATGGATTAATGAGAGAAATGTCCGCGACAAGGTCATTGTTATTGGTAAAGGTTGCCACCCAGGACCCCCTAATTGGGAAGAGTCTCGCGTCCTACCAGAATGTGTCGGAGAAGATATAGAAAAAACATTGGATCGTATGAGAACCGACCGTTTAGATCTCTGGCTCTTTCACCGCGACAATGAAGAAGTGCCACTTGATGAACTCGTAGACGCAGCAGACAAACAAGTTGCTGCCGGTTTAATAGAAGCATGGGGAGTGTCCAACTGGAGCATCAAACGACTATCAAATGCTTTAGAAGCATCAAAGAAAAATTCTTGGGTTAAACCTGAAGTTTTCAGCCCACACTTGTCTTTAGTTACCCAAGAACAACCTCCATGGGAAGCAGTAACGACCATTGCAGGAGACAGAGCACAAGACGACAGGGAATGGTTAAAAGAGAACCAGATTCCAGTTTTGGCATGGTCAACTTTGGCCGGTGGCTATTTGACCTCTTCAGTAGACCTTGGAACTATGCAGACGCCAAACACTCGAGTGCAGGCCGAGACAGCTCGGTGTTACCATTCTGATACGAACTGGTTGAGACGTAAACGCGCAATTGGATTAGCCGCAAAGAAAGACTGCACGCTTGAACAGGTAGCAGTTTCTTGGGTTCTGAATGCAGATTTTCCAACACACGCACTGTGTGCTTCACGTAGTAAAACGGAAGCTTTCCATAACGTCGCTTCCGCTGAAATAAAACTTTCTAAAAGTGAAAGAGTTTGGTTGGAAAGCGGTGAGATCATTGAATGAAAAAGAAGTTCGAGAACGGAACATAGAAGTTTTAAAAACTGCAATTTCCTCGATTGGAACCGGAAACAGTGAAATATTTTCAAGTCTTTACACAGAGGACTGGGTTCTTGAACTTCCATATAGCGAACCACCCAAAGTCCTAACAGGAATAAATGAAATACTGGCCTATCTGAAACCGCAAATGGGCAAACTTGAATTTACTCTCACACTCACAGAAATCTTTGAGTGTCTCGATCCGAATTTACTAATAGCAGAATATTTCAGCGAAGGTAGATCCACCATTACCAACAAGCCATATCAAAATACCTACATAGGTTTGTGGAAGTTTCGCGAAGGTAAAATTTGTGGAGTGAAAGAATATTTGAATCCATTAATCGCTACTGAAGCTAACACTCCGTCTGGAGAATGAAAATGGAAAACAAATTAGAAAGATTAAGAAATGGCGACATTTTTGAAGATCTAATTCTTGCTTGGAAAAGATTAGGTCGACTCGTCTACAACGACAAAGCAACTGATCCTGAATCATTGGAAAGAGCCACAGGATTGCTGTACATGACCCGTTACCTGACAGCAGGTGCCACATTAGCAATGGAGCTAAATGACCCTGAATACCCATATTTTGATCGCTGGGCAGATCGGTCATACTCCTGGGGGATTGACTCTCCGGACGGCCTGTATTCGTTTGCATGCATTAAAGGTGATTCGATCTATCGTATTTTCGGGAATCGAGGCACTGCACACCAATTCGACATTGAGATCCATTCTCCACATTTCGCAAATGCCCCAAATTATGTTAGAACCGGGAACTTAGGATTTGTTGACATGCAGACTGAACCAGATGGAAGCGTGGAAATAATTCTCAGTCCGGAACCACCTCCTGATGACAATAAACATAATTGGATACAACTTGCCCCAGATGCCGAATCAGTTTGCGTAAGGCAGTTTTTTTATGACTGGGAAAATGAGCAAAAAGCAGAACTGTCAATTGAAAAAATAAACGCCCAATACCCACCTCCGCCTGAAAAACCTGAAGTCATAGTTGATAAGGCTGAGCTTTTAATCAAATGGCTTGATGAAGCTGGGACATTTTGGGATGAAGTTATTCGCACATTCATGAAAGAACCAAATACCGTCACATTTTTAAATCCGAAAGAAAGTGACTGGGGTGGTCATGGAGGTCTCTCATACGGAATGGGTTCGATAGAAATCGGTCAAAATGAAGCAGCACTCCTAGAGGTAACACCACCAGATTGCCATTTTTGGGGTTTTCAACTTGGAAGTATCTACTGGGAGTCAATGGACTGGTGGAGAAGACAGTCCTCATTGAATGGTTTTCAGGCAAAATGTGATTCTGATGGTGTTTTCCGTTGCATAATTTCAGCTAGAGATCCAGGTGTTCATAATTGGCTTGACACTGCGGGCTTTTCACAGTTGACAATTATGGGTCGCTGGTTGCATGCCAGAGATTTTCCTCAGCCGACAATCAAAGTTTTACCTTTTGAGGAAATCGACAGGCATCTACCAGAAAATACTGAAAGAGTCAGCTTGAATGAAAGAAGTGAGATTATTAGAAGTCGGAATCTGGCCGTCCAGAAGATTTTAGGGCTTTGATTCCGCCTTGTGGTAGGCCTATACCACCAAGCTAAAGTTCGCCAAGGGGGTAATTGTGAAAAGTTCATTATTCACAGCTTGTTGCACGTTGATGTTGCTTTTTTCTGCTTGTGGCGGAGAAGAGGAAGAAACTAAGTTTGTGTCTGCTGTTCCGACTACGACTGTTGCTCCGACTACGACTGTTGCTCCGACTACGACTGTTGCTCCGACTACGACTGTTGCTCCGACTACGACTGTTGCTCCGACTACGACTGTTGCTCCGACTACGACTGTTGCTCCGACTACGACTGTTGCTCCGACTACGACTGTTGCTCCGACTACGACTGTTGCTCCGACTACGACTGTTGCTCCGACTACGACTGTCGCTCCAATTATTCTGAATGATTCGTTTCGAGGGGTAACAGCTGAAACGATAAAAGTTGGTTTTACGTCAATCGATTTTGAGCTCTTTAACGAACTATTTCCCGGTCTAAACCTAACTTATGCTAATTACCCACCGATGGTAGATGTTTTGGTGGAAGACCTAAATGCACGAGGTGGCATTTTAGGAAGGAAAGTAGAGATAATCCATCGTTTGTTTTTGCCGGTTGGACCTCTGACAGCGGAAGTTGCATGCGTCGAATTAACAGAAGATGAAGAGGTTTTCGCTGTACTGAACGGATTCGCTGGCCCTGGAGCTGAGGGCGTCAATGAATGTTTCGCAGACACTTATGAAACTATTCTCGTAGGAGCAAAACCGACAATAGAACAATTAGAGAGGGCACGCGCTTCTTGGATAACTAGTGATATGAATCTCAGTAGAAGAGGACAAGCTTTTGTGAGTCTTTTAAGACAGACAGACAGCCTTGAAGGGCTTGGACGGATAATGATTTGGGGTGCAGATCCAGAATCCGAACCTGTAATGACTGAAGTAAAAGAATTACTTGAAGCAGAAGGCGTTTCAGTTCCAATTGTCACATCGAATGAAAACACTGGAGATGAAACAGCAACAATAGCTTTCTTAGAAGTGGTTCTTGAAAAGGCAAGAACAGAAGATGTTTCGACAATTTGGTTCGTAGGAGAAGCTATTTATGCAATGGAATATCTTTTTGGTTTAGGGGATGAATTTAATTTGTTATTACACAATGGCGACTCTCTAAATATGTGGTCTCAGGAACCGCCTCCAGAAATTGAAAATTCTGGATTAATTCTTACTAATAAAGCCTTTGATAGTCGCGAAGACCCTTCTTTCGCACATTGTATGGACCTTGTTGAAGAGGCACTTGAAATTGAAGTGAGACCTCCAGATCAACTCGCACCGGAAGACACAAATTATTGGGCAGGCACAGCAGGATCCTGCCAGTTTTTATCTTTATTTGAAACAGTGGCAACTGCTGCTGGTCCAGATTTGACTAATGAAACTTTTGCACAAGCAGCGGCTACTATGGGTGACTTTTCTTTACCGGGTTATAAATATGTTTCACTTGATTCCGACAAGTTCGACGCGAGAGATTCACTGATTTTAGGCCGTTGGAATAAACAAGAAGAGCAATGGGAGGCTATTTCCGAGGAAATCAACACCTCGGAATAAGTTCAGATTCGCAGAAATAATTAGCTTTATGTCTCAACGCGGGTAAGCCGTCTTTGACTTTTGTTAGGGTGGAAATCCATTAGGAAGTCCAACCATTGGGAGTCGACATATATGGATGAGAAAAAAGAATTCCGGACTATGTCAGGAGTTCCAGTTGCTTCTGTTTACGGAGATGGGCCATTACCCGGTGAGTTCCCTTACACGCGCGGGATACATTCAGGTATGTACAGAGACCGGTTGTGGACGATGCGAATGTTCGCTGGTTTTGGGACAGCAGAAGACACAAATGTTCGTTTTAAAGACCTCCTAAGAGCTGGAGGCACAGGACTCTCAACAGCTTTTGATATGCCAACTCTTATGGGTCGTGATTCTGATGATGAATGGTCAATAGGCGAAGTAGGGCGCGCTGGCGTGGCAGTCGACACTCTTGATGACATGATTGACCTTTTCGCTGACATCGATCTAGGTCAAGTATCCACGTCAATGACAATTAACGGACCCGCAGCAATTCTTCTCGCAATGTATGTGGCAGTTGCCGAACAAGATGGAGTAGAAAGATCGAAACTTAATGGAACACTCCAGAATGACATCCTTAAGGAGTATCAGGCCCAAAAAGAATATATTTTCCCGCCACGACCATCTGTCCGTTTAGTAAGTGATGTGGTTAGTTTCACAACTCATGAGATGCCACGTTGGAATCCGATCTCCATATCTGGTTACCACATCAGAGAGGCTGGTTCCACGGCTGCTCAGGAGCTTGCTTTCACCTTGGCTAACGGATTTGCATACGTTGAAGCAGCACAGGCAGCTGGTCTGAATGTGGATGACTTCGCACCTCGGCTAAGTTTCTTTTTCAACAGCCATTCAGACTTCTTTGAAGAGGTAGGAAAATTCCGTGCGGCAAGAAGAATCTGGGCTAGATGGTTACGTGACCGTTATGGAGCTCAAGATGAACGTAGTCAGAAACTTCGTTTCCACACACAAACTGCCGGAGTGTCACTAACAGCTCAACAACCTGAAATAAATATTGCACGTGTTGCTATACAAGCTTTGGCAGGTGTTATCGGTGGAACTCAGAGTCTGCATACAGATAGCTACGATGAAGCTCTAGCTTTACCAACCGAGGATGCAGCAAGAATTGCTTTAAGAACACAACAGATTGTTGCTCACGAAACAGGTGCAACTAGCGTTGCCGACCCTTTAGGAGGGTCAGACTATGTTGAGTGGATGACAGACGAAATGGAGAGACAAGCCGAAGAAATTTTCAACCACTTGGAAGAATTAGGCGATGGTTCAATCCTCGAAGGCGTGTATGCCGGAATAGAAAACGGTTGGTTTGTTGGAGAAATTGCAGATGCGGCATACAGGTTTGAACGCGAAGTAAACAGTGGTGAGCGTTTAATAGTAGGTGTAAATTCTTTTACAGAGGGTGGAGATGAAGAGATCGACCTCCTAAGTATTGATCCCGGAACTGAAGACACACAACTCAAGAGGTTGAAAGAAATAAAACAGTCAAGAGACAGTGACTTAGTTGAAAAAGCATTAAACAGGCTTTCCGTAGAAGCAGCTGATCCGGAAATAAACCTTATGCCAGCAATAATTGAAGCGGTAAAAGTCAGAGCAACAGAAGGTGAGATTGTGCAAGCACTTGAATCAGTATTTGGAACTTATGTAGAAAAGGCATTCGTATGAGTAAAAAAGAAAACGCACCGATACGAATAGTTCTTGCAAAATTAGGTCTAGATGGGCATGACAGAGGTTTAAAAGTTGTAGCGAGAATGTTGAGAGACTCTGGTATGGAAGTTGTTTATTTAGGTTTGAGACAGACAACTGAGATGGTTGTGACAGCAGTTGAGCAAGAAGATGCAGATGCGGTGGGCATATCCATGCATAATGCAGGACACTTAACTCTGGCACCTCGGATAGTTAAAGCTTTAGAGGACGCCGGTCTTGACGTCCCAGTTGTTGTAGGAGGGATAGTCCCCGAAAGTGATCTAGAGGCTATGGCTGAAGCAGGAGTAGCTGGAGTTTTAGGTCCTGGTTCTTCTGCTGAAGATGTAGCTACGTGTGTTCGTGAGGCAGTGGCCGCCCGTGGCGAGTGAAGACTCAACATTAATTTCGCTTGTAGAAAAGGCCAGTGAAGGTGACCGACGTTCAGTTGGTCGGCTTTTAACACTTGTAGAAAGGGGAGGTTACTCTGCCGAACAGGTTGCAGAAGCAACTTATACACTTTCGGGCAACTCACATGTCATAGGCATCACTGGAGCTCCTGGAGCCGGAAAGTCGACTCTTACAGCTTGTTTGGCAAGAGACTTAGCGGTATCTGAATATAAACCCGCAGTGCTAGCAGTTGACCCATCATCGCCTTTGACGGGAGGAGCTATTCTCGGTGATCGAGTGCGAATGGAAGAAGCATCAGAAGCAGGAGCTTTTATCCGTTCAATGGCAACAAGAGGACACGCTGGCGGCTTAGCACTTGCAGTCCCAGGGATGGTGCGCGTTTTCGATGCTTTCGGATTCAATCCAATAATTATTGAAACTGTAGGAGTAGGTCAGGTTGAAGTCGATGTTGCCTCAGCAGCAGACACAGTGGTGGTGGTCGTCACATCAGGATGGGGAGATGCTGTGCAAGCTAATAAAGCTGGCCTGCTCGAGATTGCTGATCTTTTCGTTGTGAATAAAGCGGATCGCCCTGGAGCAAGTGATGCGAGAAGAGACCTAGAACTAATGATTGACTTATCGCAAATAACTGGTCAAGCGACTAGAAGGCCAGACATCGTGATGACCACAGCTACTGAAGGTGAAGGGTTGGATGAATTTACGAAGGCTATTTTTGAACATAGGGAACTTTTGTTCGGAGGAGAACAAATTTCGATTAGACGCTCTAAACGCTGGAAGGCTGAAGTTAGATCACGCTTAGATTATTTACTTTCAGAAGTCGCAAAAGAATCCATTGAAAATTTAGAAGAGAAAAAGAGTTCTTCTCCCGGTTCAGTGGCGCGTGAAATAGCCGAAAATCTCTTAAAAAAAGATGAATTGTAATAAATCGACTAGAGACAACTCCCATGCCGTTAAGATCTGAACCTTGAATTCAAAACTACGTTCAATAGTTGGACGCCTGTTACAAGGCTATGCTCAGCGGCTCTTTCGTTATATGGGAGTGACTGTCATTAATACCATTGTCGGCCAGTCGGTACTGTTTATATTCCATGCAGTTATTGGGTTGCCAGGAATGGTCGCTAATGCATGTGCAGTAGCGATTAGTACGATCCCTGCTTATTTACTGAGTCGGAATTATGTATGGGAGCAGCCAAGAGGTGATCATTCAGTCGGAGGAGAGATAGCACCATTCTGGATGCTGGCTTTTGCTGGACTAGCTCTTTCAACAGCAGTTGTAGGGGTGGTAGATGGAATTTTTGGTGGCACATGGTCAGTTCAAATCGCAAATGCTTCTGCGTATGGAACTTTATGGATTGTAAGATTTTTAGTCATAGAGCATCTTCTCTGGGGAGATTCAGCTAACAGCGACGAAGAAGAGCCGCAAAGCGATAATAAACTTGCAGGTTAACTTTGGATAAACACGAAAAGTTACTGCTTGGATTAACTGAATCAGTAAAAGGGTTTATGCCAGTTGATGAGGGTTTAGCTCTAAATCGACATGGAACCTCTTTGGGTATAGAAGGGCCATTTCTTGAAGTTGGAAGTTATTGCGGCAAATCAGGTATTTATTTAGGTTTCGCAGCAAAGGAAACTGGGAGACTTCTTTTTTCTGTTGATCACCACAGAGGTTCTGAAGAAAATCAGCCAGGATGGGAATGGCATGACCCTGAAATTGTTGATCCTGAAACTGGATTAATAGACACTTTGCCGGAATTTCGTCGCAATATAAAAAAAGCAGGTTTGGAAGACAATGTTGTGGCAGTGGTAGGTGATTCACTAGCGATTGCAAAAGACTGGAGTACACCTTTGGCATTGTTATTTATTGATGGGGGACATGGTTCAGAACCGGCACATGCAGATTACGAAAACTGGGTGCCAAAGTTGCTTATTGGTGGAAAGCTTTTGATACATGATGTATTTGAAAACCCTGAAGAGGGTGGCAGGCCACCGTTTGAAATATTTCAACGAGCTGTGACTTCTGAGTTCTTTGAAGAAATAGACGCAGTAGGTTCTTTAAGAGTTCTTAAAAGAGTCGGTTCTAGTATTTAACACACTCAGTTTTGTTAATCGAGATCAAGAATATGTTCTTCGGTGTCTATTATTTCAGGAAGTCCGGTCTTGTCTGTAAAAATACCTGAAGCAGGGCTTGATTGAGATATTGCATCAGCAGCAAGAATGACTGCAGCTGAAGAATAAGTCGTCCTTTCAGCTTCTGGAAAAGATTGTTTTTCTGGATGAACAACTCCAGTCAAGTAATGGCCATCTATTTGTCTCATCTCTTGACTCCAAAGGAAAAGAGATTCAGCTTTTTGGGTTTCTCCGGCAGCTAAATAAGCGATTGCACATTCACAAGTTTCAGCTGTTGTTATCCAAGGCTGGTCACTAACGCAACGAATTCCTCTATTTTCCATGATAAAAATGTCTGATTTTTCGGAAAGTAAACTTTTAGCTTGATTCCCAGAAACAACTCCAGAAAGCACCGGGTAATACCAATCCATCGCCCATCTTTCTTTAGGAGCGAATGCTTTATCAGGGTATTTTCTAACTACGTAGGCGAGATTGGCGAGAGATAGTTCCCAATCAGGTCTTTCATGTCCTAGTTCTTCTGCTACTGATATCGCGCAACGCAAACTATGGCAGATACTTGAAGAACCGGTTAAAAGAGCGTATGACCATGGGGTGCCATCAGAGTGCATAGCCCAGATGATCTCTCCGCGCGGAGTTTGTAAATCAAGCACGAAATCGATAGCAGGTTCAACTACTGACCACATAGTTTCAAGAAATCCGCGGTCATGAGTCATAAGCCAGTGATGCCAAACTCCCGTTGCAACATATGCAACTACATTGGAGTCATGTTTTGGATCCTCTATCCCTTTTTCAAGGTAGTAGTGGTGCCAAGCGCCATTAGGTAGTTGATTTTCTTTTAACCACAGATAAGCCTTTTCTGCTGCATCTAGATGGCCGGTTACAGCAAGTGCCATTGCGGCTTCCACATGATTCCATGGATCTGAATGACCACCTGGAAACCATGGAATCATTCCGTTGGGAAGCTGCCAATCAATTATCGCTTCGGCGGTTTCTATTAGTTCTTCTGTGCTTACGACATTCGGGACATTAGGAAGAGACATGTTTGGCCTCCATTACTGGTTTCGAAGCGTATACAACAAGACTTTTACCTAAAAAAGGACTTAGAATTTTTTCCAGAACTCTGGTAATCCAAGGTGATTTTTCGATGTCCCAAGCTAGCACCTGATGATAAGTTCTTACGAAAAAGTTGTCATGTATTGGTTTATTCGGACCAATTATGCAACGCAGCCACCAGTAGGGACTGTGCAGTGCATGAACCCGGTGATGACCTTGAGGGTCTAATCCAGAATCTGAAATCATTTTCGTAAGTTCTTTTCTTTTATAGATACGGACATGACCTCCGACGGCTTTAGGGGCATAGTAGTCATCTGACAAAGACCAGCATATTTTTTCTGGGAAACGAGAAGGAATGGTGATAGCCAGAGTTCCTCCAGGGCTTAGAACACGTTCAAGTTCATTTAGGGCATCTGAATCATTATCAATATGTTCCATTACTTCAGAGCAAATAATTCTGTCAAAGGAATGATCAGCGAAAGGTAAACGGGTTGCATCACCATTAGTAGTTTCAATTGCTATCGGTGGTTTTATTTCACCTTGCTCGTACATGACACCAGCTACTGCTCTTACTTGTTTCAGTTCTTCAAAACCTAAATCGCAAGCAACTACTGAAGCTCCGCGTCTTAAAGCTTCATATGCATGACGTCCAAATCCACAACCCATATCCAGAATCCGGTCCCCAGACTCCACCCCTAGAAGGTCATAATCAGCTGTTAACACGGAATCAGCCTTTGCTTTCAGCGAGAAGTGAATGGTATTGCTCTACAGTTCTTAAAGCAGTGTGATGCCAACTCCAGTTTTCTATAACCCTCTGTCTTCCATTTTCTCCAACTCTTGAACGACTTTCAGAGCTATCTAAAACTTTCCCAATCATTGAGGCTAAAGCTTCGCTGTCACCAGGTGGTACTTGAAAACAAGTTTCATCATGAGGACCTGCAACTTCAGGTAAAGCACCACCAGTAGTAGTCACTAGTGGCACTCCACACGACATGGCCTCAATAGCTGGCAGTGAGAAACCCTCATACAAAGATGGGACTACAGCAATTTGAGCTTCACTGTATAGCTCCACAATTCGATCATCAGAGACTCCATGAACCCAGCTAACGCAATCAGTTAACCCCAACTCGTCAATAACATCTGTTGACGAACCACCTTCGGAAGGTTTTCCAATTATGACTAACTCTACGTCACGTTCAGTTTTTAGTTTTGCGACTGCCTCAAGCAGGTATTTCAATCCCTTCATAGCAACATCAGCACTAGCTGTTGTAACTATCATCCCAGATTTTCGTTCTACCCCCGGAACAGGTGCAAACAGTTCAGGATCAACTCCCACAGGTACGACATGTATACGATTTGGGTCAACTTTATGGTCAGCAGTTATATCTACTTTTGATGATTCGGAAACAGTCATAACGCGATTCATGCGTTTCGCCACTCTGGTTTGCATCTTGGTGAAGGCGTACCAACGTCTTTTTGAAAATGATTCAAAAAGAGTTCTTGAATGTTCTATTTCCAAACGTCTATCAACTGTAATTGGATGGTGAATAGTGGACAGTAAAGGAAAACCAGCCTTTTTTTGAAGTAGGGCTAATCCCCATCCTAAGCACTGATTGTCGTGCACAAGATCGAATTCATCTCTCCTTGATTTTAGATAGTCCCAGGCTCTCAAACTGAAAGATAGGGGCTCTGAAAAGTTGCCAGTATTGAAACTAGCCACTTCAAGAAAGTCCCATTTGGTTTTAAGTTCCCATATTCTTGGTTTTCTCATAGGGAAGTGGTCATTGAAAATATCGAGACTAGGTAGACGGACGAGTTCCACACGTTCGTCTATTTCTGGATAAGGCTGACCAGAGAGGACTGTAACACTATGTCCTAAATCGGCAAGAGCTTTTGTCAAGTGGCGAGTGTAGACACCTTGGCCGCCACAATGAGGTTTACCTCTGTAGGAGAGATAAGCGATACGTAATTTGCGATTACTATCGACAGGGCCATTTTCCGATTTAGACATTAGAACATTCTCGCTGGATTTTTGTCTGATTACTCACCGGTAATTAGATACTGTTGAGTAATGCGAGCTTTGGTGCAAAGAGTTAGAGAAGCCAGTGTAAGGGTTGAAGATCAGCTGGTAGGAGCCATCGATCAAGGGTTATGCGTATTCGTGGGAGTGACACACGATGACGGACCTGAAGAGTGCGACATATTGGTTAATAAACTCCTTCATTTAAGGATTATGGATGACGAAAATGGCGTGATGAATAAGTCGGTCATAGACAAAGAAGGCGAAATTTTGATCGTGAGTCAGTTCACGCTTTATGGCGATATCTCTAAAGGACGCCGACCGGCATGGTCGGCGGCAGCAGCACCGGAACAAGCTGAGCCATTGATTGAAAGGGTTGTAGAAGGTTTAAAAGCAGGGGGAGCGAAAGTGGAAACAGGAAAATTTCGAGAATACATGTTGGTTGATTTAATAAACGATGGCCCTGCAACACTGATGATCGAAGTATAAATATTTCGAAAAGTAATTTTTATCTGCCAAAAAAATGCGGGCGACGGCCTAAACCGAAAAGTATTAGAGAAATCACCAACATTGGCCAAATGCCAATTTTTGTGTACCAGGTATTTCCTGTTCGTATGCCTACATCTGCTTGTAGTACGGCTTGTTCACTGATTCCAGTCCGTTGTAAAACTTTGCCTGAAGGGTCGACGATTGCACTGAATCCAGTGGGGGCAGATTGAAGTAACCAACGGCCTGTTTCGATAGCTCTAAGTTGACTTGACGCGACTTGTTGGCTTTGGACTTGTGTTAACCAATAACTGGCCCCATTTGTTGGATTGATAATTATTCCAGCTTGGTTTTCTGCAGCTTCACGTGCCCGTTCTTCAAAGAAAACCTCCCAAGATATGACTACGCCGAGTTTTCCAAGAGATGATTCAATTACAGCAGGTTCGGTTCCTGGTCGGACATCGCGTGCAGGAAGACTATCTTTGGCAAAGCGTTCCACTAAACCTCTTAGCGGTACAAACTCTCCGAAAGGCACAGTTCTAACTTTGTCAAATTTCCCCGCAACCTGCCCTTCGGGTTCCAGTACTTCTACATAGTTTAAATTTGAGGCTGTGTCATCTGGATCTTTGTGAAACCAGCCTGCAGAGATAACGGTGTCTAAAGATTTAGAGAGACTTTCCAGTGTTAAACGAGCATCATCTGAATATAGACGACTGGGATTTTTATCAGCTTCGGGTAAATCAGGGTCAGGATTTACTACATTTTCCGGCCATACAACCAAATCCACAGGAGTTTCAACATTGTTAGTAGCAGAAACTTGATTGGCGAAAACTATTGCAGCGCCTGTTGGGGTTGCTCGGGTGCGTTGGGGTCCTCCGCCTTGAACTACGGCGATGTTTATACTTTCAATTTCACGTCCGTTGGGTGCAAATGCGGTTAACGTTCCAAGCCCAACAGTTAACAGCACCGCTGCAGCTAGAACTTTCACAGCCTTTTTTGGAGTTCTAATGATGGTGCTTATAAAACAGCCAACAGATGTGACAACAGCGACGATAAGTAAAGGGCCTGCAACTTTAGACAAAGGAGCAACAGGCCCTGAAGCTTGACCGATCGGAATTGATGCAAGCGGAACGCCGCCAAAAGGAAATCTCCAACGAGCTAGCTCAACTAATGTCATAATTCCAATGAGTGCTAATTGACGTCCTTTTCTTGGCGGTACAAGAGTCATTCCGACCGCAAGAAAGCTTGAGTGGATCAGACCTGCTGCGATCCAGCCGGGTGGAGTAAGGTCGATCATCCAAAAAGTAGAAGGTAAAAGCCAAGCTAAACCGACTAAGAAACCTAGGATCAATCTCTTTTTTGCACTTTTATTCGCTATAGAGATGTCCAAAATAGCTATTCCTATGAAAGAACAAGGCCAGAAACCCCAAGGGGGGACTGAAGCTGCGATTAAAAGACCAGCAACTAAAGGTTTTAGAAACTCGGATCGGAATAGGAATTTTTTCAATTAATTCCGAACTTTTCTATTACAGAAACTGCAGCTTCGTTTCCTGAGCGAACAGACGCAGGTATTCCGACACCGAAATGATATGAACCCGAGATAAACACCCCGGGTGCTTCATCTGCCAACAAGTCGATAGTTTCTTTCATTCTTTGCGAATGTCCTATCTTAAATTGGGCTAAAGCTGTTGGCCATCGAGTTACTCGGAATTCAAGGGGTTGAGAGTCTAAACCTAAGGTGATAGCCAAATCGTCGGTTAGGTGTTTAACAAGTTCTTCGTCACTGAGACGGTCGTGTCTTTGGTCATCAACGCGTCCAGAAGAAACTCGAATTAGTGTTTGCGACCCATCGTCTAGATGTGCCCATTTATTACCTGAAAAAGAACACGCTGTCATTAGCATTCCGGCAGATCTCGGAACCAGAAAACCGCTTTGATCTTTTGGAATACTTATATCTGAGTTCTTGAAAGCAAAGCTAACAAGAGAGACCGAAGCATGTTCTATATCGGAAAGACGAGAACTGCTAGTAGGTGAAACTGAAGTTAACAGTTTTGCTGCATTCTGGGCAGAGGTAGCTAGAACCACAGCATCAGCTGTTTCTGAACCAGTGTTGGTTTCTAAAACCCATTGCTTATTAGTGTGATTTATAGAAATGACATTTGAATCTTTTCTAATTGATCCGCTGATCTGTTCAGTAAGTTTTTCTACAATATGTCCCATCCCATTTGGGTGAGTGTAGAAAACTGGTGATTCTGGATCAGAATTTTGTTGCGCTTCTCTAAGTGCTGTAATCAGGCCTTCTTCATGACGGGCAGCTTCTAAAAGTTGCGGAGCCATAGTTTCGCAACTCATCTCATCTACAACTCCCGCGTTGATTCCTCCTAGTAGCGGATCAACAAAAAGTTCAAACACAGAATCACCCACACAGTCGCGAACTAAGGAACCAATAGAAACGTCGGTTCCTTCAGGTATTGCTTTACTGGGTTTACCTCCTTGCTTTATTTTCAAAGCATCATCAGAGTTCAACAATTGCGACGGTAACGAATCAGGATCAAGAGGGATTCCAAGAACGTTCGGAGAGGGTAGTGGCTCTAATGAACCGTTTATCCAAATTGATGCAGAGCGAGAACTAGGAGAAACAAATTCTTCTGAGATTCCAATTTCATCGAAAAGGTCTTTAGCCCAAGGAACTCTAGCTAAGAAAGCATCCGCCCCTTCGTCCAGCAATAAACCTGCAAAACGGCTAGTTTTTAGCTTCCCGCCTGTTTGCTTCTCACTTTCTAAAACAACTACTTCAAAGTTTCCTCCACTCTTTAAAAGGCGATAAGCAACTGTGAGACCCGTGACACCTGCCCCTACCACGACAATTTTTTTCTTATCCATCTTTTCTTTCGGGGAGTTTATGAGAATGAACCATTTCAACTACATGTGAGAGCACCCCTGGATCAGTGTCTGGTAGAACTCCATGGCCGAGATTGAAAATGTGCCCAAAATTATTGTTATTTAGCGTAAGAATTTCAGACACAGCTTTTTCCACTATTTCAATGGGTTGTAAGCAAATTTCAGGATCCAAGTTTCCTTGTATGGCTATCTCATTTCCCAGTTTTGCTCTAGCTGTATCTATAGGTGTGTTTGAATCAATGCCTACTACATCTGCTCCTGCCGCGGCTATAAGGTGAAGAATTGGTTGCGTCCCCACTCCGAAGTGAATCTTTGGAACACGAGAGTTGTTAATTGATGAAAGCACTCTTTTGCTATAGGGGAAAACTTTCTGTTCGTAGATTTCGGGTTCAATTAAGCCTGCCCAACTGTCGAACAATTGAATAGCTGATGCTCCTGATTCGATCTGATGGTTGAGGGAAGAGATTGTTATATCTGAAAGTTGATTCATTAGAGAGTCCCAGATTTCAGACTCTTGTTCCATCAAGGCTTTAGTTTTTTCAAGTGAACGTGAAGGTTTACCTTCGATTAGGTATGAAGCGACTGTGAAAGGTGCTCCAGCGAAGCCGATTACAGGAACCGGGCATTCTTGAGAGAGTATTTTTATGGTCTCTCCTACGTAAGGGACATCAATTTCAGGTTCTAACTTTCGTAGCCGTTTCAAATCTTCGGTGCTTTCAAAAGGATTTTCCACAACGGGACCTATGCCTGGCTGTATCTCAATTCCAAAACCGATCGAATGAACGGGAACCATAATGTCAGAAAAAAGTATTGCTGCATCAACCCCATATCTTTCAACAGGTTGAAGGGTGATTTCGGCTGCCCTTTCAGGGTCTGAAGCTGCTTCTAAGATGCTTCCCGTTCCGCGGATTTTCTTATATTCAGGGAGCGACCTTCCAGCTTGACGCATAAACCAAACCGGTACCCGTGAGTGCTGCTCATTTCTGCATGCAGAAATGAAATCTGATTTCTTACCAGTTTCATCTGCCGAAAGAAAAGAGTTTTCCATGTTGGGATTTTACCCAAGTATTGACCACATCTTTTCTTTCTGATGAGGGTTATATCTAGATTTGAAGGATTGCTTCCTCTAGAAGGCTTCGAGCTTTGTTGGATTGAGGCTTAGCTAAGCGAGCGAAAGCGGAAGTTTGCGACATTTGAAAAATTTCCTTAGCGGCGTCTTTAGTGGGTTCTAATTTGTTGCGTGCCTGCAGATCAGAAACTGTTGGCTCGAATACTAGAACTTCTGTTCCATTTGAACGGATTTGTTCAATTTCTTTATGGAGTGTTCTTGAATTCCATGCCACAGAAAGGGAGTTTTTCTCCTGTGATGCAACCAGTGTGGAAGACGAAGAAATAATCACTAGATCAAGTTGCAAAGCGGCAAGAAGGTCAGAGTTGGTTACTGAATGAACTCCACCGTCAACGTAACGTTTCCCATTAATATTCGTGGGACTAAAACGACCTGGGATTGCTGAGGATGCTTGAACCGCAGAGCCAACATCGGTTTTTATGTCATCTCTACCAAACACCGCTCTTTTTCCAGTGTCAAGATCAACAGCGCACAACCAAGTCGGCTTGTCGGGCCAAAGCTCAGGGTGAATTTGTGAAGTTCTTTCAGCAAAAGAAGAACCGTCAGCCTCTCCTAGTGGAAGGAGTCCAGTGATCGCAACCATAGGTCGAGGACGACCACCTAGAAAAAGCTCTTTTAAAAGGAGAGTCGGTTTGGAAGGTATCTTGCTGCTAGCACTAAGGCCGGGCTCAGGCATTTTAAGTGAAGTCGTAACACGGTTGACTATCTGCTGTCCTTCTGTGCTCATCGAATCATCTGTGTAATAACTGGCTAAATCTGAGGGGGAGATTCCGGCGCGCAAAGAAATTGCTGTAAGCGAACCAGCCGAAGTTCCAACTATGACATCAGAAAGTCTTGAATCCCAGCCGGTGGTCCTGAAGATGGCATCAATGACTCCACTATGGTGGGCAGCTCCAGAAAACCCTCCAGCGCTTAGAACAAGACCTATCGTTGTCTCTGTTCTATTTTCGTTCATCTGTTACCTTCCCGATGGTGGTGTATGACTGCATTTTTCTAATCTATTTGTGTTTTTCAACTACGCGATAGGATTAGAACCCTGTCAATTTTTGCTTTAAACCAAAAATTTAACTTAATTATTAGTAATACAAGACCTTTGGGGGTATTTATCTCAAAAGAGTTAGAAGCTGAACAAGCTTACGTCGACAAAGCTTACGAATGTTTAGAAGCTGCTAAAGAAAGAGTCTTTGATCTCACTTCAATGGTTGAAGTGGGCAAAGGTGGAACAAACCAAGCGCGTGTCGAGAGAGATGCTATATGGGACTCTGTTTCAACACGATTGGGGCAATTAAACATGGGTGATGCGGCTCTAGTTTTCGGGCGTATCGACCAAAATGTTGATTCAGAAAGTTTTTACATCGGGAGAGTTGGTGTATGGAACGATAAGCAGGATCCGATAGTGGTCGACTGGCGGGCACCCATTGCAGAGTCTTTTTATAGGGCTACTGGCTTGGACCCAATGGGACTTGAACGCCGAAGACATTTTGTAAGCCGCGGTAGGACACTTCTGTCATTAGAAGATGAAATATTTGGGGACATTGAAAAATTTCGCGACAATGAAGGCTCTCCCCTTAAAGGCGAAGGTGCTCTTATAGCAGCGCTTGAAACAGCTAGAACCGGCCGTCTTCAGGACATTATCGGAACTATCCAAAGTGAGCAGGACGAAATAATTCGTGCTCCGATTTCAGGTGTGGTAGCGGTACAAGGAGGTCCTGGTACCGGAAAAACGGTTGTCGCTCTTCACAGGGCAGCTTATTTGTTATATACCCACCGATTTCCACTTGAAGGACAAGGGGTTCTAGTAGTAGGGCCTAATCGTTTATTTTTGGCCTACATAGAACAGGTTCTCCCATCTTTAGGTGAAGCAGGAGTTCAGATGGCTTCTTTGGGAGATTTGGTTGGGGGAGTCCGAATTGAAGATCATCGAGACCCCGAAGAAGTTTCACGGCTAAAAGGTGATCTTCGGATGGTCAAATTTTTAGCCCGCTCAGCAAAAATTCGTCAACGTCCTCTACGCGAAGATTTTAGAATTGGTTACGGAGTCCAGTGGTTACACATCTCTGTGGAACAAACAGCGCAAATAGTCTCAGAAGCACAGAGACGGTACAGGACTCATAATGCAGCCCGGCGTTTTGTCGAAGAAGAGTTTTATTCCACTCTTGCTTTAAGTTCAAATGAGTCTCTTGACCACCGCACTGTAGGAGACAGACTTAAAGGTCAGATGGCTATTAGGGAAGCTTTAGATTGGATGTGGCCTGTACTTACACCTTCACAACTGTTGAATGATGTATTTGGTTCTCATGCGTTGATAAGGGCAGCTGATCCGAAACTTTCAGAAGAGGAAGTTGAGTCTTTGTATAAAGCTCGAGAGTCTTTATCTAAAGAAATCCGTTGGTCTGCTTCCGATGCAGCTTTATTAGACGAAGCTCGTGCGGTTTTAGGGTCACGGCCTGGTAAAAGAGAAGAGGACTCAATCAGGACTTTCGGTCATATAGTCGTTGATGAAATTCAGGATCTTTCACCAATGGATTTAAGAATGCTTTCTAGAAGGTCTTTAAATGGTTCAATGACTGTGGTTGGAGATATTGCGCAAGCAACAGGAGCTTGGGCGCACCAGAACTGGGAGAGCATTCTGTTACACCTCCCAAATCGTAAAGAACCTCAGATGCGTGAGTTGACGATTGGTTATCGAATTCCGGCTCCACTCATGGAATTAGCCGCAAGTGTGCTTCAAGAGGCAGCTCCAGGTTTGAATCCCCCAAGTTCTGTAAGGGCTGAAGGTGAGTCTCCAATATTTGTGAAGGTTGACGATTCGTTAGATTTTCTTTCAGAAGTAGTAGTTGAAGAACAGAAAAAAGCTGATTCCGGCAACCTTGCGATAGTTGCGGCAAATTCGCAGGTAGGAGAAGTTGAAGCGTTATTAGAAAACGCAGAGATTGTTTTCGGACGTCCGAATCGTCGGGGTCTTGATGAACAGTTAGCGGTGGTTCCGGTAGGGCTTGTGAAAGGGCTTGAGGTTGATGTTGTAATTGTTGTAGAGCCAAAGCGGATTGTCGAAGAGCAGATCCAGGGGATGAGAGCTCTCTATGTTGCATTAACTCGTGCGACAAAACGAGTTGTTGTGGTTCACGCTGAAGAACTTCCTTTGAATATGCAAAAGTAAATTTGTAATTAAGAATTACCTTTTTTCAGTTTTGCCATTTCGCTAAAAAGTTCAAGTGGAGATTGAATAGTTTGGTCTTGTTCAATTTCTCTGAAAATCGCATAAACATTTACCGCTATACGTTCCCATTCACCCCATTCTTTAAAAGCACCTAGATCAATGTCGGCTATTACTTCAGCTGCTGTTTGACCACAAGCGTGACGTTCCCGACATTCGGTATCTACAAAATTCAGGTAATCACGAACAGCAGTTACTCCCGTGGCATCAGTTAAAGGACCATGACCTGGGATTATCACTTCAGCTTCTAATCCTAGAATACGATCACATGCGTCAATCCAGTTAGACACGGGGCCGTCCCAGATTATTGGGGTTCCATGAATGAAAAGAATGTCACCGCAGAATACGGTAGCGGTATCTGGGAGATGCACTAGCAGATCACCGGAAGTGTGAGCGGGTCCGACTTCTATTAGTTCTACTGTGCGGCCGCCAACATCGAGTTGTAGTTCACCGCTGAAAGTCCGATCTGGTGGTGGTAACTCAATATCGCTGAAATCGAATGATCCAAAAGCATCTTGTATATAGGAATTAGTTGCTTCACCAAGATCTATTTGCATTAGCGCTTCCAAGACAGATGGTGGAATTGCTTCCATTTCAACTGCCGCTGCTTCGGTAGTTATGATCTGGGCTCCGTTTTCACCTCCCACTAAACTATTTCCATAGCAATGGTCACCATTCGCATGAGTGTTAACCACAACGTTTATGGGATGTGCTGAAGTGACTGAAGACATTGAATCAAGCATGTTCTGAGTGAGTTTCAGATCAAAAAGCGTATCTACTAGTAACGATGACCATTCTGAAGCGATAAGTCCTGCGTTACTCCAACCCCAGCCGCCATCAGGTTGTAAGTATGCGAAAACATTGTCAGCTACTTCATGGAGACCATGTGTGTAGGAAACGTTTTTAAAATCCTTATCCACAAATTAACTTTAGACGAAATGAGTATTTAGTTCTGGTGTCAGTGGCTAGTTGTGAGAAATAGCGTCTAGAACATTTAGTCGTGAGGCTCTGAAAGCCGGAAGAATAGAAGCCAGAATTCCAAATAGTCCTGAGATGATCAGGTATTGCAACAGTGAACCAAAAGGTATTGAGAGAATACTGACAAAGTCAGCAGGTATCGCTGCTGTTGCAGCCACGCCAAAGAACACTCCTATAGAGACGCCTAGGAGTCCTCCAAATAGAGCGATTATGACAGCTTCCCAACGAACCATTCTTCTCACCTGGCGTCTTGTCATACCCACTGCTCTCAATAGGCCGAGTTCGCGGGTTTGTTCGTAAACAGAAAGCGCCAAAGTATTGGTTATACCCAATACGGCTATCAATAATGAAAGAGCAAGGAAGGTCGTAATAATACTTAAAACTTGATCCAATTGTTTTTCAACACCTTCGCGGTATTCAGCCCTATTTTCGACGGATAGCTGAGGATACTCCTGTGTGTATATTTCAACTGAAGCTCTGGCCAATTCTGGATCAGCATCAGGATTGAACAAAATGCTGAGGAAGCTGTCTTGTGATTGAGGGAAGTAGCGATCAAAAGTTGCCAGGTCGATAATCCAGTTCCCCAACATTGCATCATTTTCAAAAATTGCTGCTGTCGTAAGGGCAACTTCGTTGCTTCCTGGGAAGGTCACATAGATAGGATCTCCTACCTTTAAACCTCTTTCTGCAGCAGGGTCTTCGTGGATAAGAATTGTCCCTACAGTTTTTGACGCAGCGATAGTTTCGGTAGACCCCTGGCTGATGTTTAGGTCTATATGTGATTCCATTAGCGCAAAGTCAGCACTTGCTACATCTTTGAGATCTCCGTCTACACCTAGAGCGTCAAAAGTAAACCTGTATGAGACAACAGAATCAATCAGATCCGGTCTTTTATTACTTAGTTCTTTGAGTTCGTCTCCTAGGTCACTTGAAAACCCTTGGAAATCACCGCCGAATCCATCTACCTGAACAACTAGGTCCATAGAAGTACTGTCTTCTATCAGGTCTATAAAAGTTGCTTTTAGTGAACTACTTACCACCGCAGCAAGACTTACGAGCGCTAAACCGATTGTAAGAGCAGCAGCTGTTGCAGCTGTACGTCTTGGTCTACGCGCAGCATTTTCACGGGCAAGTCTTCCAGGAACTTTGAATAAACGCTGTATTGGTTTTCCGAAAAAATTTGCCACTGGTTTAGTGGCAATGGGGCTAAGCATGTAGACACCGGCAAAAGTAGAGATAGCGCCTGTTCCTAAGAGCCAGAGAATTCCTTTTGTTCCTATATTTAAAGTCATTCCTGAAATTAATTCTGCTACACCAATCAAAGTGACAGCGCCACCGATTACAAGCCGTCTTCTGAGACTTGTAGGGGTAAAACTTATTTCTTCACGCATAGCAGTGACCGGTGCTATTGAGCGTGTTCGTCTTGCGGGGAGTATTGAAGAAAGGACTGTTGCTCCGATGCTTACAAAAGCTGCCACAATAATTGTTCTGGGTTTCATTGGTAATACGCCTGGAAGAGCCCCGAATCCTACTGATTCAAGCAATTCTCTTAAGCCGAGGGCGAGAAGGTAACCGACTCCTAAACCAACTGCCGTTGCTGTTATGCCGATTATTATTGCTTCTAAAATGACCGATCGGAAAACTTGACGTGTAGTTGCACCGAGTGCACGTAGAAGTGCTAGTTCGCGTACACGTTGCCCCAAAACTATTGAGAAGGTGTTATTGATTATGAAAGCACTGACAATGACAGCAATTATCGCGAACGCTAATAAGACACCAGACAGGACGCTGAGAAATGAGTTGAAATCATCTCGCTGTTCTTCAATCAGGGTTTCTTTGTCAACTACCTCAAGTTGAATGTCGCCGAGGAAACTTAAAGCAGCTTTTTGCTCCTCAGGTAGTGTCGACATGGCTGCGAGGAAATCTTGAGTGTAAGAATCCAACTCGTTCTGAATACTGGCTGCGACTTTCTCATGATCAGACCCAGGTGTGACAGCTACGTTCAGGTAGTCGTACGTTCCTTCATAGTCCAGAAAAGTATGAGAAGTTTGTTCCTCAAAAACAGCGAGAGTTGCTCCAAAGTTCTTGTTTTCTGTAGGAGATCTCCAGTTCGCAATACCAGTGAGAGTAAAAAGACGGTTTCCTATTGGACCGCTAACTTTATATATTTCACCGACTTCAAAATCAAAATCTTCAGCAGTTTTAGTATCGACAATGAATTCGCCCACCACCGCAGAATCGTTAATGTCACCAGTCCATTCAGGAGCTCTGCCTTCGTAAACAAAAAATTCTTGTAGAGGACCTGAATCAGTAAAGTAGTTCATTCCAAATTGGGGAGCTCCACGCGTTTTAGTTGCTTTAGGTTTCCCATCATCGTCAGTAACAATCGGGATTATATTCCAAGCCATAATCTGCCCGCTTACGGCATCTACTCCTGGTATGTCATCTGTGACTACTTCAAGTAATTCCTCTGGAACTGGCAGTCGGTTAAATCTCTCCGCATCCTGCATGGAGGCGCGAACATTAAAATCAACATCTCCGATGATGTCAACTGAAAGCTCATCAAAAGAACTACGAAGCTTGTCCGTGAGTGTGAAAGAGGTTGTCATGAAGGCAACACCTAAGACAACGGCGAAAGTAGTTAGTGCATAGCGGAGCTTTCGTCCACGAATATTTCGGAGAGTAAGCCCAAACATGGATCAGTTCGAGAAATTCTTTATGTTGTCCAGAATCCGATCGGCAGTTGGGTCTGTCATCTCATCGACAATTTTCCCATCACCTAAAAAAAGTACCCTATGGGCACGTGCAGCTGCTTGAGCATCGTGAGTGACCATAACCATTGTTTGATCGAGTTCTTCAACCGCACGTCTAAGAAAGTCGAGTACTTCGTCACCGGTTTTTGAGTCGAGGTTGCCAGTTGGTTCATCGGCAAAAACTATTTCAGGTTTTGAAACTAGAGCTCTTGCAACAGCTACTCGTTGCTGCTGTCCACCGGACAGTTCATCTGGGCGATGTTTTAAACGGTCGGCAATTCCCACCGCTTTTAAAACTTGATCCATCCATTCATTATCAGGTTTCTTTCCGGCAAGATCTAGAGGAAGAGTCGTATTTTCTTTTGCGGTTAAAGTCGGCAGAAGATTGAATGCCTGGAATACGAAACCAACTTTGTTTCTTCTTAGAAGTGTCAGATCTTTATCGGAAAGGCTTCCGAGTTCTGTTTCTCCAATATGGACTGTTCCTGAAGTCAGATCGTCAAGACCGGCTGAACAATGCATGAGAGTGGATTTTCCCGATCCGGAAGGTCCCATAATCGCAGTGAATTTGCCTTTTTCGAATTCGACAGTTACATCGTCTAGAGCGCGAACTTCAGTCTCATCTGAACCGTAAATTTTACTTCCATTAGTGACGCGCGCTGCCGCTGTTGAATTGTTTATTGTCATGCTTGCAGGATACGTTCCTATTTAGGAAAAAGTTGAGGGGGTTGTGTGCCAGTTGACACTTTGAGAAATTTTGCAGAAGATGATCTTGGAGCTGTGCTCGCTCTCAATAACGCGGCTGCGCCGGCAGTTAATGAATTGACTTCTTCAGATTTGGAATGGTTTGCAGAAGTATCCCACCTTTTCTTAGTTTCGGAGAGAAAAGTAGATGAAAGAAGACAAATTACAGGATTTTTAATCGGTTTGATTGGTCCTGGTGTTGATTATGAAAGCATTAACTACAACTGGTTCACAAGTAGGTATGAAAGTTTCTTGTATGTGGATCGTGTGGTCGTAGACGGGTCATCTTGGGGTCAGGGAAACGGGCGACGTTTTTACGAAGCGCTTGCTGATTCAGGATCTAATCAGCCTGTGATGTGTGCAGAAGTAAATGTGAAACCTCGAAACGAACGGTCTTTAATATTTCATGAAAAATTCGGATTTACACCTGTAGGAGAACAAGACACTGAAGGTGGTTCTAAGAGGGTTCAATTAATGGAGTACAAGATTTAAGCTGGCTCGTCTCTTACCAAGGTCATTCCTAAAGGTTGTTTACCCGGAGAACTGCAATGCCAGCAGGGTTCCAGAGGTATTCCTCGCCAGGTGACTTCGCAGTGGTGGCAGACAAGGGTCACCCTGTCTATCCAACTATCCCCACCTTCATCACCCTCTATGGGTAATAACGCCATACGCGCAAATTAACCAATTCACGCGCGTAGGGGTGTGATCCTCGCAATTAAGGCTTAACGTCGGGGTCTAAGACAGTTAAAAATACTTAAAAAAGGAATAACAATGGATGAAAACGTCCCAAATGAAGATGGTTCGAGTGAGCGTCGAATCCAGTTTGATGCTCCTCCTTCGATGGTGATAGATCCGGACTGCAATTATGTGGCTGAGATGGTTACAACAGCTGGAACTATGAAAATTGCTCTTAATGCAAAACGTGCACCGATGACAGTTAACAATTTTGTCTTTCTGGCAAGGTGGCATTATTACGATGGAATAATTTTCCATCGTGTAATTAGAGATTTTGTGATTCAAGGTGGAGATCCACAAGGTACAGGAATGGGTGGACCCGGTTATCGGTTTGAAGATGAATTACCTAACAGTGGTGAATACCAGATTGGTTCTTTAGCTATGGCGAATGCAGGTCCTGATACTAACGGAAGCCAGTTTTTCGTTATAACAGGACCTTCGGGGGTTCAACTCCCACCGAGCTATTCACTTTTCGGTCAGGTAATAGACGGGTTGGAAGTTGCTGAAGCAATTCAATCTTCCCCGACAGGCGCACAGGACAGGCCTGTGGAGGATGTAGTTATTGAGTCTGTAACCATTTCAGAGGTTGAAGGCTAAAAACTTTAATTCAGTTTGACGGTTCTTTCATTTTGGTTGCAAGGAATACTGCAAGTAGTGCAGTTATTCCTGCAGCCAAGTGAATTGCCATAAAACGTGAACCGCTAGTGCTTGTGCCTAGCACTGCTGTTGCAAGAGTGATTCCGACAGTTCCTCCAACCATTTGAAGCATGTTCAAAGAGCCTCCGGCAACACCAAGATCCTGATCTCCTGCAGCGGAAGTTGCAGCATTCGCGATTGTGGCTCGAATGTATCCACTGCCAGCACCAGCTAATCCTGCTCCGAGGATGAACACGATCAACCATTTTTGTTGAGCTCCTATGCCAGCTATTACCATTGCTACAGCGAAAACAAGGCTTCCAGTTATTGAAACACGTCTAGCTCCTTTGTCTAAGTCGTGAGTACCGCCAAGTTTCGCGGCGATAGCAAAAGAGAGTGGTCGGGGAAGCATAAGAAGACCAATAACAGTTGGTCTGAAACCCCAACGGCGTTCTAAAAGGAAAGGGGCGATAATCATCGCGCCCATATACGCGGCTTGGAGTACGGCTTGAACGGCTATTGGGATGGTGAAGTTCGGTTTAGCCATTAATTCTGGAGGCAGTAAGGGCATTTTTGTTCGATTTTCGACAGTTCGAAAAGCTATGAGTGCCAATGGTGAAATCACAACTGCAGAAATCACAATCGGGTGGGTCCAACCCCAGACAATGCCTCTGTTCACGGCAATTAAAAGGCTCCCTACCCCTATGCCAAGGGTAAGGGCGCCTGGGATGTCAAAACTAACATCAGACTGTTTCTCAGTTTCAGGAAGAGTTCTAGCTCCAAATCCGAACGCTGCCATCACGAGTAGTCCTTGAATAATAAAAAGTGTTCGCCAGCCCAACCATTCGATCAAAGGCCCTCCTGTTACAACTCCAATAGCTGGAGATACTGCTACTACAGCCATCCAAAGTCCTAACGCTTTTGAACGTTCTTTCCGTCCGTAAACCGAAAGGATGATGGCCATAGCTGAAGGGCCTGCAGCAGCGGTCGCTGCTTGAGCTAAAGTTCGCATGAAAATTAGAGAACCGACATTCCATGACAGAGCAGTTAATAGAGCCAAAATTCCGCCTATTGCGAAACTTCCAAGGTAGGTGCGTCTATGCCCATGCAAATCTCCCATTTTTCCAGCAATCGGGGTGATAACAGCAAAAGCCAGCAAAGGCGCTGCTAGAACCCAGGTCACCGAGTCGTCGGACGTGCCTAGATCTCTTGCTATCCGAGGTAAAGAAGCTGAAAGAACAGTTACTGGATAGCTGCTTGTAGCGGTTCCAAAAAGTGCTGCGATTAGAACGATTTTTGGATAGTCAGGACGGTTAGAGAGTTTTTTTCGTTTAGACGCCCAAAGTCCAGACGGCAGGTGAGAACTTTCTTCTTCGTTCATAGGTTCTATTCATTCCAACTAGAGAGAATTCCTGGTACTTCACTGATGCTTTGAGCAGTTGGAAAATCAACTTTTTCCAATTCTTTTGGATCAGGGATTTCAAGTTCCCATGTTGTGTGATGGGGGACATGAATGGCTTTTGCTCCGATGGTTAAAACTGGAAGGATGTCAGAACTGACTGAGTTTCCTATCATCACGAACATTTCAGGGTTAATTCCGTAACGATTTAAGAGCATCTTATATATAGCGGCATCTTTTTCTCCTACGACTTCGATGTTCGAAAAGAAATCAGTGAGTCCGCTATTTTCGACTTTTGTCCTTTGATGAAGCACGTCTCCTTTTGTGATTAGAAGTAGATGGTGGTTGTTAGATAGTTCGCTAAGTGTTTCTTCAACATTTGGAAGCAAGTCAATTGGGGCGTCTATAAGTTCGTCTCCCCATGAGATGATCTGAGCGATTTGTTTTGTTCCTATTTCGTCGTTTGAAATTTGAATTGCTGTGAGAATCATCGACCTGACAAAGCTTGTAACACCGTAACCGTATTGAGGGATGGAAGCTTTTTCATTTTCTAACAGGGTGGCATTAGTTTCTTTCGGGTCGCTCCAGGAGGACATCAGTTCAAAGAAGCGGTCTTGAATTTTGTAGAACCATGCCTCATTTTCCCAAAGAGTGTCATCCGCGTCGATTCCCAAAACAAAGGAGTTGGAAAATTTGGGAGGGTTTTCCTGATTTAACATAAATTTTAGCCTAGAACTTTAGAAGTATTTAGAGTGTCCCCGACAGGAGTCTCCCGCGGTACTAACTTTGAGTCTATGCGGTACCTATGTATGCGTTCAGCTTGTTCAGGAAAAGCTGTTTATCTGGTTGAAATGAATGTGAAGGGAACGTCTTTTATTATTCGTGACCTTGACGAGGTGGAAGGTCCAGGTCAGGTTGTGCTTTGTGAAGTTCATGTTGGACGTCTGAAAGCTCCAAAAGGGTGGCAGCTGATTGATGAACGCAATAGAGGGAATTTGGTTCAGTTCCCTGAAGATCGAGAAAACCGTCCGAAACGTCGCAAAAGAGGGGTTCTTTCAGGGTTTAAACGGGAAAGCTCTGATGAGGTTGTGAGACCTATTGGAGAAGCGCGGCATCCTTTGGAAACAGAAGACTCGAGTCAGACTCCTTCACCTGAAAAAACACCTTTGTTGGCTCGTGCTTTCACAGGTTTGAGCAAGCATCCGTCGTTACCTCAAAGCGAGTCTGGTGAAGGAAATCATGAAACAGACCAGCAAGGTATTTTCGATGAAGAAGACTGGGACCAAAGACACGCTTCGGAGGTTGATGAAGAGCGTCGAGATGGTGATCAAATGGATTTTGATTCCATTGATTTGGAACCGATTGCTTAGTTTTTAACGCCATAAACCCTTAACCCATTGGTAGGTTGAAGCCGGTTATTTATTTTCTGCGAGACTTATGGAGGAACAGTGGCCGAAATTACTGAAGCTGAAATCAAGGATTTAGCAAAAAAACTTGTTGAAGAAGTCCCGCCAGACAAGGTGGATCAGTTCGAGTTCCGCGGCGCCCAGTTTGACCACGGATTAGCTTTTGTGCAGTTCCCGGAAGGTCTCGGCGGTCTTGGTCTTGAAAGCCGAAAATTGCAAACGGTGGTTGATGCTGAACTGCGAGGCGCTGGAGTGCCTTATCATGACCTAGCTATTAACCCTATTGGTATCGGTATGGGGGCACCAGTTGTTCTTACGTATGCTTCTGATGAACAGAAGGAAAGGTTATTGCGTCCCATGTTCACCGGTGAGGAAATCTGGTGTCAGCTTTTCAGTGAACCAGGTGCCGGATCTGACGTCGCTGGATTATCATCTCGAGCTGTTCTAGATGGAGACGAATGGATAGTTAACGGACAAAAAGTGTGGACGACACTCGCCCATGTTTCCAAATGGGGAATGCTTGTAGCTAGAACAGATCCTGATCAGCCGAAACATAAAGGTATGACATATTTTCTTCTTGATATGGAATCACCTGGGGTTGAGGTCAGACCATTGCATCAGATCACAGGGGAAGCTGAGTTCAACGAAGTTTTCTTCAATGATGTTCGTATACCTAACGACAGGGTTTTCGGAGATGTTGGTGCCGGCTGGAGCGCAGCTGTCACCACACTTATGAATGAGCGTGTAGCGCTCGGTGGTGGTGTTCCCAAAAAAGGAGTAGGTCCGATCCGCGATCTTATGCAAGTTTGGGAAGAGAAGAAGGAAACGCTTGACCCGGTAACTAGGGCGGTTTTTCGTGACAAAGTAAGCAGATTTTGGATGGAAGCTGAAGCTTTGCGACTCACCAACTGGAGGGCCAGGGAAGGAAGTAAATCAGGAAACCCGGGTCCTGAAGGTTCAGTTGGCAAACTTATGTCAGCTGAAATGAATCAGCGCATATATGAGACGTGTGTTGAAATAGCAGGAGCTGAAGGTCTTCTCTACGAAGCAGGATATGACCGCAAACGACCTGAAGGTCTGCGAACTGAAGGTGATCTTACGAGATATTCGTTTTTGAGATCTCGTGCCAACACAATAGAAGGTGGCACATCTGAGATCATGAGAAACATTCTCGGGGAAAGAGTTTTGGGTCTTCCTGGAGATGTGAGAGTCGATAAGGATGTTTCCTGGGCGGACGTGCCTAGAAATTAGAAAACTGTCAGGAACGGTGCCAACCAGTTCCTTGAGCTGAATCTTCGAGAACTATGCCATTTTCGAATAGTGAATCGCGTATCTCGTCAGCCCTTGCATAATCTCCACTTTCGCGAGCCTGATTACGTTCAACTATCAGTTCTTCGATCTTGTTTTCATCTAATTCTGATTCCTTTGAACCTGATGGTCGCTGATCTCGACCGATTTTCAACCCGAGAACGTCCACGAGAGTCTCAATAGCGCATCCGATGCTTGCGACTTCATCAGAGTTGTCTTCGTCTAAGTGACGGTTAGCTTCACGAACAGCGTCAAAAATTACTGCAACAGCTGCAGGAGTGCCAAGATCGTCATCCATTGCTTCATTGAACTTTGCGACAACACTTCCGTCAGGTTCAGAGTTTTCCAGATTTGCTGATCTGAAACGGTCAGCGAAAGCGTCGAGGCGATCAAGGGCTGAAACAGCACCGTCAAGAGTATCTGCTCCTATTTCCATGGTGTGACGGTAATGGGTTTGTAGAACCAGAAGTCTTAGGGCACGCGGATCCCAGTGGTCCAACATTGCTTCAAGAGTCGTGAAATTACCCAAAGATTTGGACATTTTCTCGCCGTCAACTTGAACCATTCCGTTGTGAATCCAATATTTCGCAAATTCGCGTCCGCATCCGAGAGCTTCAGCTCTTTCGTTTTCATGATGAGGGAAAATTAGGTCATCGCCGCCGCCGTGTATGTCAAAACCGTCACCTAAAAGGTCTAGGGACATGGCGACACATTCGATATGCCACCCGGGACGTCCCGGACCCCAGGGTGAATCCCAGGTTGGCTCACCGGGTTTTGCGGCTTTCCATAGTGCGAAATCGAGAGGGTCGTCTTTGCCTTCGTCAACGTCGACTCGTGCACCGGCACCTTCTCTAAGGTCATCAACAGTCCGGTTAACCAAAGCACCGTATTCGTCCAACTTGTCGACATCAAAATAGACGCCGTCATCTGTGGTGTAAGCCATTTCACGGTCGATCAGATCAGCGATCACTGAAACCATATGGTCCACGAATTCGGTGGCACGGGGTCGCAGGTCAGGGTGGGCTATGTTCAAACGGTCCATTTCGGCAATAAAGATTTCTTCGAACCGTGCAGCCAGATCGGGTTCAGAGGTTCCTTCTTCGGCTGCTCGTGCGATTATTTTGTCGTCAATGTCGGTGATGTTGGAAACAGCTTTAACTTCATACCCTGACCATTTCAGATATCTGACGAGAATATCGAAAGCCATGGTTGAGCGGGCGTGACCCAGGTGTGGGGCGTCGTAGACGGTGGGGCCGCACCAGTAAACCGAGACTTTTCCAGGGTCGCGGGGGGAGAAGTCGGTTTTTTCGCCTGTGAGACTGTCAGTAAATTTCAGCACAATAAAATGATACGCGAAAAGAGATGTCAGTGATTGCCAGAAACGAATTCAGACCCAAAAATTTAGACAGAGTTCAGGTCGATACCAAGGATTGCCGCTGCTTGGGTTAAAGCTGTTTTGGCGTGAGAGTCATTTCCTTCACCTTCAATTGTTCTTTTAGCGAAGTTGTCGATAAGTTGACACGCTTTGGGAAGATTCAGGTCGTCATCAATTGCCTCTCTGACTTCTGTTAAAAGGTTTTCAGAGTCAGGTCCGTGAGAACAGGATGTTGCTTCAAGCATTCTTTTCAACATTGCTTCACCTTTGTCAATATCACCATCAAACCATTCGAAACCTGCACGGTAATGATGTGATAACAGCGCCAACCTGATTGCCCTGGGGTCATGTTCGGCTTTGAGGTCGCGAACGAAAACGAGGTTTCCTAAAGATTTAGACATTTTCTCTCCCTCATATGCGACCATCCCCACGTGCATCCAATGGTGTGCAAAAGGACTGTTGTTTGCGGTGATGCTTTGAGCTGTTTCGCATTCGTGATGGGGGAAGATCAGGTCGTCGCCACCTCCGTGAAGGTCGATTGTCGGGCCGAGTTCAGACATGGCCATCGCTGAGCATTCGATGTGCCATCCGGGTCGTCCGGGGCCGAACGGTGAATCCCAAGAAGGTTCACCTTCTTCTGATTTTTGCCACAAAATGAAATCAAGGGGATTGCGGAGTCGTTGATCTTCGGTGTTGGCGCCGCGTTCGTTGGCGAAAGAGATCATTGTTGGTTCGTCGTAACCTGAAATTTTCCCAAAATCAGAGAAGGTTGACACATCGAAAAAAGTTGTTCCATCAACGGTGTAGGTGTGTCCCTTCTCAGCAAGCTGGCTTATGAGTGAAACAATTTCGTCGATTGAACCTGTGACAGTGGGTTCAGCAGCAGCGGGACGCAACCCTAATGCATCAATGTCTTCTTTGAATTGTTCAGTTTCGGACAAACCCAACTCTAAGTAGTCAACGCCGATTTCTTTAGCTTTGGCGAGTATCGAGTCGTCAACGTCGGTGACATTGCGAACCATTTTCACTTCATGACCGAGGTCTTCAAGACGGCGTATCAGCACATCGAAACAAAGGTAGGTGAATGCGTGACCGAGATGAGTCGCATCGTAGGGGGTTATCCCACATACGTACATTGAAACAGTGGGACCGGGTTCGAAAGGAACGATTTCACGTCGGCTCGTGTCGTAGAGACGCATACTCATTGAATTGACCGTAGCTTCCTGATCATCATTTTTCAGAGTCCGCTCAGTCTCTTTCGAAAGGAACTGAATGTTCCCAGTCGGCTAACAATGTCCGTATAGCAGCTACGACTAGCAGAGGCTGGTCGAGCATCATGTGATGGCCCGCTAAAGGGATCTCCACGATAGGTGCCACACGACCCAATTGTTCGTACATGTAAGCTCCGATGCCTGGTGTCACAAGCCCGTTTTCAGCTCTAAACAAGGCAATACGGCAGGTGACTTGCCGAAGAAGCTCGTCAGCAGTAGAACGGCGTTGCTCTTGGAAGACAGCTGGGTCGAACTTCCATGTCACACCGCCTTCAACCTCGGTTAATGACATGCGAGCAATATGGCGCATAAGGAAAGGTTCAGTGTTCTCTTGTTCGGGTACCGGACGGAACCTTGCCATAGCGGTTGGAAAATCGGCGTGAATTTTAGGGTTGGCGAACTGGCTTCTGCGTTTAACCTGCATCTCAGGGTCAGGTGCTGTCACAGCAGAATCCAGGATTATCGCACCCGCTAGCTTGTCAGGGTGGTTCGCGGCGGTAGCTAACGTCACGTAACCGCCCATTGAATGGCCGATAATGATAGGCGGACCTTCCATTTCGGCGTCAGCAGCCACAGTTGCGACTTCATCGCACCATTGGTTCAACGAATACGATTCACGTCTTCCGCTGTCACCGTGACCTGAAAGGTCAAGAGCGGCAACACGGTAGATTTGCGCGAACTGGGAAGCCACGTGAGTCCACCAGTGTGCATGAGCGGCACCGCCGTGGACGAAAACAAGACCCGGCCGTCCGGCTTCACCCCAAGTCAAATAGTGGATGTCGACTCCTTCGACATTGACCATGTGGTCCTCATAGGGGACGTCCATGGCTTTGCGGTACCAGGCTGGTGCTTCGTTAATTTCAGTTTCTTTTTTCATAAGCGCCCTCGGCAGGAATTGAACCTGCGGCCTACCGCTTAGGAGGCGGTCGCTCTATCCAACTGAGCTACGAGGGCAAACGTTTCTAATCAAGGGTATTTACCCTTATGGCTTTAGTTAAGGATATTGATTTATTAAACCCTTGGGACGAACAGATTTCTGATGTGTTCTTGCCTGAGTTGGATATAAGTAAAACTTGCAAAAAATAAGTGGCATTCAAGTTTTCAATTCTTAAACAGATGTTACAGTTGTCTTATGACAAATATATAAGCTGATGCAAGCCATTAAGACCGTATTTGTCCCTGAGATAGACCTAAATAAACTTTGTATGGAGAGTTCACAGAACATGAGCAGTAGAAAAGTAGCGCGAGTTGAGAGAGCAACAGTCGAACTGCGAGAAACCCGTGCCAATCTTCTGGAAGCTGCAGCGAAACTTATCCGAATATCGGGTGTTCACTCTCTTACTCACGCTGCGATAGCTGCTGAGGCTGATGTAGCTCGTCAAAGCGTGTACAGGTATTTTAAAGACCCGGAAGAAGTTGTTGTCGCTCTGGCAGAGAACCTGGGTGTTGTGGTCAGAGACACTTTCAACACCAGGTTCGAAGATGGAGGCCCGGATCCTCTAGCTCGAACCAGTAAAGCATTAGCTTCCATGCTTGTTTCAGATTCCGTATTGAATAAAGCTCTGTATTTGTCCGCTCCGCTACTGATAGCTCAGGGAAAATCTCCTGTTTTTCCAAACGAGAAGAACGAGGAAGCGCTGGGCAGGCAATTGGAAGCCTCAGGTTTAGCAGAGTCTTCTGAGGGTACAGACATGCTAGATATAGTCGTCACATATTTCTACGGCCTTGTTTATAAGTGGGCGACAGGTTCGAAAAGTGACAAAGAGTTCTGCGCCGCAATGGGTCGACTCGCTTCAGATATTACAGAACTGGCTGCTGCACGGCGGGCAAGCCTATGAACAAGTGTGACGGGCGAGCCGTCCGAAGATGACAAGGGAGACTCAAGATGAGCTTACGTACCTACACCACTAGGCGCAGTAGCGGTATGCGGCTGCTGGCCGGCTTCCTCCTGGCCGCTTCTGTAATGGTTGTGGTTCCGGCTTTGCCGGCTGGTGCTGCCGCCGGCGACCTAGATACCAGCTACGGAGGTGGTGACGGGATCGTCGACCTTGAGGCGCTTGGGCTAGCTAGTGGAGGCAGCGGGGCCTTCGGTGCAGTCCAAGCCGACGACAAGGTCATTCTCTCGCGCTTCAATTATCGCTCTGTGGGCAACGAAGTGGATTTGCTTGTCGCCCGTCTCAACACTGACGGCAGCCTCGACACCAGCTTCGGGACCAGCGGTCTGGCCACCGTCGAGGCAGGTTCTGATATCCGTCTGTTCCCGGCGGGTAATCCGATCGTCCAGCCTGACGGCAAGATCGTCGTCCTCGCGAGGCGTCAGAACCCCACCTTGTCGTGGAGCGACGTGGCCGTTGTGCGTCTCAACACTGACGGCAGCCTCGACACCAGCTTCGGGACCAGCGGCTTGGCGACCACTGATCTCTACACCAGGGACGCCCCTGCGGCAGTGACCATCCAGGCCGACGGAAAGATCGTCGTGTTGTCCGGAGACAACGTGGCGTCACCGAACAACAAGTACGTCATCTTGCGCTACAACTCCGACGGCTCGTTGGACACGGGGTTTGGCGGGGGCGACGGAGTCGTCGAGACCGCTGGCCCAGCAGGTGCAACCTCTGACCTCCAGTACCCGCACGCGATAGCAGTCAAGTCCGACGGAAAGATCGTCGCCGTCGGAGGAGGTTATTCCAGGCAGTACTCCGGGTCCAACAACTTTGGTGTCATCGTCGTCTACAACACCGACGGGACCCTGGACACGAACTTCGACAGTGACGGAATCGTCTACACCAACTGGGCCTCCAATAAGGACAACCCGAGGACCCTCAAAGATGTGGCGATCCAAGCCGACGGAAAGATCGTCGCCGTCGGCTATGCGGCCGATGGCTCTAGCTCCTGGCTGGCGGTTGTTCGCTACAACGTCGACGGCACACGTGACACAAGTTTCAACCCGGAACCCGATTGCATGACGCCAGTTGGCTGTGCGGTAAACCCCAGCGACGGAGTAGCCCTACTCGCTGGGATTCCCGACAACCCGCTGGGCGTAGGTGGGTCTGGCGAGGCAGTGGCTATCGACGGTGACGGAAAGATCCTCGTAGGCGGTAGCGGGGGTTGGGGCAATGCCTGGGGTGTCATTCGCTTGGACACCGCCGGCAACCCGGACACGACGTTCGGGGCAGGTGCTGTTTCAGACATCGACGACTTCGCGGGCTACGACTTCTGGGGCATTCGAGACATCCTGATCCAATCCGACGGCGGGATCATCGTCTACGGCCAGAGCCACGATTATGTAGGACGCCTAGATGGGTCAGGAAGCGGCGGCGGCGGAGGCGGCGGCGGCACTCCTGCCGGTGTCACCCTTTCGGGCACTACGACAACTGTCTCAGAAACGGGCACGACAGGGACTTTCACAGTCGTACTTGATGCACAACCGACTTCTGACGTGGTGATTTCAGCCACGTCTGCTGACACCAGTGAAGCAACCGTTTCGCCTGCAACGTTGACTTTCACCAACGCCAACTGGGACACACCGCAGACTGTGACGATCGCTGG